>Ga0073928_10000268_pt1 | contig 126284 bp, 125 predicted proteins | sample PaiPotPPA55metaG_FD_76969 | JGI IMG/M metagenome (GOLD analysis project Ga0073928, IMG submission 76969) | Iron sulfur acid spring bacterial and archeal communities from Banff, Canada, to study Microbial Dark Matter (Phase II) - Paint Pots PPA... ... | reverse complement strand
TAAGGCCCGCGAGCGCGCTCACGTTCTCACAGCTCGACCCCACCTCGGCCAATCGGGTCCGAATGGCGGTGATCAACCCGTCATAGCTCTCGATCAGTCCGCCAATCTGTCGAACCGCCATGGCCAGCCGCTATGCGCGCAGCCGCAGAAAAGGTCAACAGGGCTGTCCCATTCTCGCCGCACAGCCCATCGGGGGCCAGGAGGGTCGAAAAATGCCTGGCAAGCCATTTCTGAGTCACGGCGGGCCATCGCAGCGCAGATCGAGCATCGCATAAGGCCAAGATTTCAAGGGCGCGCCGCTGTAGGGATGCTGATAGTCGATGTAGTGAGAGCGCGAGCTTCTCCCCCCTACCCCCTGCCTTGGCCAAATAGGGGACCCTAAACAATATCAATGGCAGAGGCTGTCATGCGCGCGTTGGCATTGCGCCAGGCGCCTGGCGCCGAGGCCCTCGGTTGTTTTGCCCGGTGTTGCCGTGCCCCGTGCACGCTTCGTCAGTCTAGCCCGGACGCGAGCAAGCGCCTCGGCATCCCCGTTGACCACCAGCACGAGCACGAGCGCCTCGATCAGCCCCGCATAGTCCCGGACGGTCGCAATGGCCGCATGGGTGTCATCGCTCCTGAAAATGCCGCTCTCCGAATGAGCAAACCGCTGCCCATCACCAAATAACGCCGATACAGCAACAAGAACTGAGCACACCCCACGCCGATGGACCCAAACGCGGACCCAAGGCTTGTCTAAATGATCGAGGAGCGCGACCCGCTCGTGGCCCGAGCCTCACGGGCGCGCGCGGACGCGGAAGATTTCTTACTACTCTCAACAGTAGAAGCATGCGCGCACGTCAAAGCCTCTCCGCCGTTGATCGAGCCGCCGGGAGTTAGCGCTGCGGGGGGTGTCCAGGGCTTAGGTGGCGTCGGACTGTGAGCAACGCACGGAGCGCGAGCAAATATCTACATGGCAGGTAAAAGGTGCGTTCTTCAGCGTCCTGGAAAATTCCCGCGGTCCGTTGCACCACCACCACCTTCCACCCCTATAAGGGGGTGGTGCAGGTGGTGCAGTGGTGCAAAAGCACGGACCTTCAAGCCGGTGGAGCGCTCCACCTTGCACCGGGTTTGCACCACCTTCAGTCCGAGGGGTCGTCATCGGAATTCCGTAGCGTCTCGGTTTGTGGCTGCCATGATCCGGCAATCACGAAGTCGCGCTGCTGGCGGTTTTTATCTTCCCGCTTCTCGGTCGCGAGCACGCCGTTTTTGAACCATTGTCGCAGGATTTCTTTGATGCGAGCAACGGTCTTCGGATCGTTGTCGCGCCCATGCATCACGTTGATTTTGAGAATGTCCGCGACGAGGTAGCCGATCCAATCGGGTGACTGACTGCTGACGCGATATGCTGCACCTTGCACCAGCGTGCGACACCTTTGCATGTCAGCCACGGTGACACCTTGGAAGGGGTTTGGCGGGCTCCACGATGTGGCGCAAGCTACGTCGTCCCCGTTCGGCAGATTTTCGACCGCCAGCTTGAACCATGAGGCCTTGCCGAGCGGCCCCATGTTGGCCTTGCCGTTCGTCACCCGGATGTGAAGGCGCCGGTCGTCTTCGCTGATCCCGAGCCTGACCGCCTCCTCGGGCGTCATGAAATTGAGCACGCGGGCGGACCGGACGGCCCAGAGGATGGAGGAGGCGCCGCGGCCATCTTCCACCGTCGTGTCGGCCTGTCCGGGCTTGGGCTTGCCGGGATGGTGGAAAAGTTCGCCGGCAGCCTCGGTCCGGCTGGCAACGGCGCCCAGTCCCTCCTTCAGCAGCAGGTCCATATGCCCGTTGTCGTTTTCGGCGACGGAATGGAATGACACGAGCGGATCGAGCATGAACACGTCGATCTGCTTTGCCTTGATCTCTGCCTCGATCTCCCCAAGGGCACCGCGATTGAGCGTCGGAGTGTTTTTGAGCAGGGTAGCGAGCCGGATTGGATTGTCGCGGACCGATTGGACAAACAGGCGGCCACCGCAGTCGGCTTCCGCTATCCCGTACCGCCGGCAGATTGCCGCCATTCTGCGGTCGAGCTCGTCCTGGTCCTCTTCTCCGTTGAGGTACCAAACCCGGAGCGGGGCAATTGTCTGGGTGCTCAGAAGATCACGGCCGCTCGCCATTGAGGCGGCTTCGAGCAAACCGAGCGTTGTCTTGGCGCGGCCGCCGGCCGCGATGGTCGCGCCGATCGCCTTGCGAACGTAGTGGCGGCCGAACAGGAATTGCCGCGGCGGAATTGAGGCCGGATCAATCCACCGATACGGGCACGCCTCGATTTTTGGTGCCTCGATCTTCGGCGCGCTCGGTTCCGGCGACGAGGTAAAACCGTAATCGTCGGGGCTCGCCGGTGGTGGCACAGTGTTGTCAAAGACTGCGTTACCATTGGCCTGCTCAGAATGCGCGAAATTCTCCAGGTTGGATTTGATCGCCTCGACAATGACGCTCTCGCCGAATTCCGTGACGAGCCCGCAGTTTTCGGCTTGTTCATAGAGCTGGTCGACCACGTCGACGTGCTCAATAAATCCATGTCGGGTCGGGAGCGCCAGTGAGCGGGCGCCGGATGCGAGGGCCTCAAGTTTTGTTCTCGGATCAGGTGCTAAGGCAATTGCCCGGCGTGCAACCATTAAAGTGCGCGTTGCCGTCGTCCATATCGTGGGATGGTCATCCCCAAGAGAGTTGAGGAACTGCCTGGAAAAAGATTGCGAGCCCTCGTCGTGCTGCTGGTCGCCGGCCTGGTCTTCGCCTTCCCGGTGTTGCTCGTGCTTGTCGGTCATGGCGCAGCGCATTCCCGAGCAGCTAACAGGTCGAGCAATGCGCCGAGCGGACCGGACGCGGTACCATCTCCATTCCGCGTCAAAGCGTGCTGCAGCGTTGCCGGCGAAGCGCCGTGCTGTAGCGCGATCGAGGCAACGATTGCTGCATCTCGAGCTGCGGCTTCAACCGCGGTCCCGGTCTTCGCCGCGTTGAGAAAAATCTCGGCGACACGTCCGTCCGCAAACCGGCCAATGCCAGCCGTGTAACTGAAGCCGCCATGCTGGAAATCAACGAGCTCGTGGCTGCGTCGATTTGGAAGCCGCTCGCGCCCGTTCTCAGTTAGCTCTTTGATCGCGGAAAGGTCGATCTCCATCGCGGGGGCGCCTAGAATGGAATTTCGTCGTTGTAGAACTCATTCACTGCCGCCCCTGCTTCCGGTCGAGGAGATCGAGGCTTTGCGTGCGCGGTCGCATCGCTCCGCTTCGGTCGATTACGGCCGATCTGATGCGTTCGTTCAAGCTTGAAGCAGGCGACGCTTATTCCGTGCCGATCGGTGCCATCGTTGCCGCGCCAACTGTCGAGCTTGAGGGTGCCCTCGACATAGATCCGATCAGCTTTCTTCAAGTCGCGCGCGTTCTCTGCTGCTTTGCCGAATGCGGCAACGCTTAGCCATTGAATGTCGTCATCCTTGCCCACACCGATGCGCAAGCGGACCCATTGCTTGCCGGCTTGTGATGTTCGCGGTTCGGCGTCCGCGGCCAGGAAGCCGAAGAAAGCGCAATCGATACTCACGACGGGCGCTCGGCTTACGCGCCTTGCAGCAGCTTCTCGAATGCGGCTTTCGGCACGAGCACGCGCCTGCCGAGCTTGATCGTCGGGAGCGCGCCGGACTTGGCGTGCTCGTAGGCCGCGCTGCGCCCAATCCCGAGAATGCGGGCGGCCTCTTCGACCGAGAGGGTGCGGCACTGCGAATCAGCAGGCTCGGCATAAATTTTTGTCCCCAGGGTAGTGTCCTGTTCCTGTGAGACTTTTTGCATCTTCATTCGCTACCTCCTGTCCGGCGCGTGCTGTTGCGTCTTGACGTCGGGATACGTTTCATGCTTTTATGTATCCCATAATCCGCCAGATTGTCAAACGTCCAGTAAGATGGGTGGGGAAAAGTGGCGCGATCACAGCGATCAGAAACTGTTCAAACCGCGGTCCGCCTTCCGCGCGAGATGCACGAGCGGCTCAAACGCAGCGATGCGGGTGTCTCGGAAGAAATCAGGCGCCGGGTCGAGCGGACGTTCATTGAGGATGATGCTGCCGACGCGCAGACACGCGAGCTTGCATCGGACGTGATTGCGCTGGTCAAGGACATTCGCGCACTCGCGGGCTCGGATTGGCATCGGCACCCCGACGTGCATCAGGCCGTGGTCGAGGCAGTAAAGACGTGGCTTGAGGGTATTGCGCCCCCCGAAATGAAAAGCAGGGGGGCCGAGCACGACCTGTTCGGATTCTTGACTGGGGATGATCCTCTGACGATTGGCCGAACGGTTGCGCGGCAGCGGCTCGCAAAGCGTCCGCGTCCACACACCATGACCAATCTGGGGAACCTCATACGACGGATGAAGAAGGAGAATGGGCAATGACGAAGAAGCGCGCACACGGCGACGGCGGCATAGATCCGCGCGGGCCGGATACATGGCGGCTGCGGTATCGCGTCAATCAGCAACGGTTCACCAAAACGTTCCATGGATCGTTAGGTGAAGCACGAAAAGAATTGCGGCGGCTGATCCGATCCGGCGACACGGGCGAGCACGTCGCTCCGGACAAAGTCACGGTGGCGCAATGGGTCGATCGGTGGATTGCACTCCTTAAGCGGCAGCCTAATGAGGAAGCAGGGGAGGGGAGCAAGAAGCGCAAGCGCGGGCTCGTGAACCCTCGGACGTTGGAGCGATACGAGGAACTGCTTCGCTGCCACGTCAAGTCGACGCTCGGCGCGCGGCCGTTGCAGCACCTACAGGCCAGCGAGCTTGATGATCTCTATGTGAAGCTTGAAAAGAAGCTGGCGACGCGGACGGTCCACCATGTGCATACGGTTCTTGGTGCTTGCCTGAAAGCGGCGGCGCGCAAGGGGCTGATGATTGCCAGTCCGACGCTGCGCGCAGAGGCACCAGTTCCCGGCGAAAGCGAAGCCGGTACCGTGCTTGAGGAAGACCAGCTGCGGACCCTAGTCGAGGGTTATCGGGGTTCTGTTCTTTTCCCGATTGTTGCAGTCGCGGCATTTACCGGGGCGCGACGAACGGAAATCCTCGGGCTGTGGTGGACCGATCTCGATGCTAAAAACAAGACGCTGAGGATAGAGCGGGCAGTCGAGCAAACCAAAGAGTACGGGCTCAATCTAAAGGAGCCAAAGAGGGCGCGGCACAAGCGGACCATCACCATAGATGATGATCTGATCGCGCTTCTATTGGCGGAACGCGAAAAACATCTTCGCATCAAGGCAGGTGTACCCGACGGCGCCGCGGTCGATCTCTCGCTCGTGAAGCTGCCCGATGATGCGCTCATGTTTCCAAACCCGCCGGCCCCCGGCGAGAGCTTTTCCTTCACCGGCCTTCGAAACCCGGACAACACGACTAAGGAGTTTGTCCGCAAGGCTGCTAAGCTCGGCTTCCCCGGTTTGCGGTTGCACGATCTCCGCGGCACTCATGAAACCCTGCTGCTCGATCGCGGGGTCCCAGTGCACGTCGTGGCCGCGCGCTGCGCTCATGATCCCGCGGTGCTCCTGCGCATCTACGCCAAGCGCACGAGGAAGGCTGACACTAGCGCAGCGGCAGTGATTGGGGCACTGTCAAAAGGAGTGCTTGGCTCATGAGAACCGGATCAGATAAGCCAAACCGCGAAATTGCCGTCTATGCTATCAAGAACAAGCGTGGGGAAACGTACTTTCTGCTGAGAGAGCGGGGCAAACCTGATACTCGGGTTCCAATCGCCACCGGGTGCCCATTACCTGAAGCCTTCCGTGATCTCATTCGTGAGCATGGGCCTGCTACATTCACGCTAATGAATGACGTGGGGCCAAACTTCTCCAAGGATTTTCGCATTTCGGCGCTTGATGACCTTCTGCCCCTTTCCGACAAAAAACAGTGATGGGTCCAAGTTGGGTCCAAGCTCGCTCTTGTTCCAGTCGCGTTCTCAATACATTTAACGCTAAGTATTTGATCCTGCTAACAGGGAAGGGTGGCCGAGTGGTTTAAGGCAGCGGTCTTGAAAACCGCCAGGGGGTTCACGCTCCCTCGTGGGTTCGAATCCCACCCCTTCCGCCACTTCAGAACAGAACTGCGAACGCCGGCGTAGCCGATTTTACGCCAGCGGCGGCGAGCGTTCGGAGCAGATCGCCTTTCGATCCCATGATGCGGACCTCGCCGTCTGCGACCTCGACGCGCTGGGCGAGCGCGCGGAGATGGTCACGGCGATAGCCGCCGCCGTCGATTTTGATCCGCTCTCGCGCCGTCCTGGCGAACTTGCGCACCATAGTTGGCGTGACGGCTTGCTGAGCTGACGACTCCAACATCGCAGCGGCGCGCTCGGCGTCGGCCTGTGCTTGATCACGGATCGCCTGAGACTGGCAATACGCTCTTTCAGCGCCGGATCGTCGAGATCGGCAATGCCGGCCTCTATGGCGTCGTAGAGTTGCGGACGTAGAACTCCAGCTCGAAGTGATCGCGGAAAAAGCGCGAGAAGCTGTGGACGACGACGATATCGAACGGCGCGGGCCTACTGATGTCCGCCTCGATCATGCGCTGGAATTCGGGCCGGCGGTCGTTGGTGGCGGATGCGCCTGGCTCCACGTAGGTCTCGACGAGCTGATAGCCGCGGGAGGCGCAATAAGCTTCGCCCTGCCGCTTCTGGTCCGGGATCGAGATATCATGCTCGGCCTTCCGCGCCGTCGAGACGCGCAGGTAGAGGGCGGCGCGCGACGGCACGGTCATGACGGGTATCTCCTCAGATCATCGGCACGACCCGATCAGCTCATCGAACACGTCGCCAAACCAGGCCTCGAATACATCGAGCTCGGCGTCGGCAACCGGCACACGCTCAGGCCAATCGTCGGTGACGGTCCAGATCGAGAGATCGTGCTTCGGCGGCCGACCGAGGCGAGGCCAGGGCTCGTACTGGATGTAAAGATCGTCGGGTAGGACGCCCAGGCTGGCGCGAGGTCGGGACATTGCGACAGCATCGCGCCGCGTGTACTCCGGACGAACGACCGATCTCTATCCGACAACGCTCTTCTCCCTACCGGCGAATCCGTGACGAAGGGAGCGACTTCGCTCATCTTGAGCTTTGATTGCTTGGCAAGCCCCCGCCGGGCCGGTGACAGGCGGTCAAGGCTGCAGCCGCGAAGCGGTGGCGCGGAAGGCGCCAGCCTTGACGGGCTGGCGGCGGTTCGGCCTGCTCGCGTCCAAGCGGTCATGGCTCAGCTTGCCTTCCGCGAGAGGGTGAGCGGCAGGTCCAGCTCCACGCGATCGTGCATGACCTTGGGCGTGATCCTGCCGCGCTCGCCACGTTCGAGGCGAACCAGGCCATAGCCTTCCATTGTCCTCAGTGTCCGCGACAGGTTGGACTTGGCCTTGCCGGTGATGCGCGCCAGCTCGTCGAGCGAGCCGGGCGCCTTCTCGGCGATCACGCGCAGCAGCTCGCGATTGCCAGCCGACAGGACCTTGGCGAAGGATTCAGTCGAGGTGAACCACACCTTCGGCTCGTTCGGCGCGATGCGCCGTTCGCCGCGCGCGACGGCCATGGTGCGCGCCTTCATCTCCTCGTAACTGGCGATGCCGACCTTCAACGTGGTCATGGGATCACTCCTCTCTCGCGCAACACCGCGTCCACGGTCGTCCAAAAATCGGCGAGCAAGGTCGCCGCGTCTCGGTATTCATAAGGACGGATCGTCCGCAACCGGTGACGGTGATCCTGCGGGCCGCCGCGCTTCTGCTTCGCGACCGGATGGGCATTATCGAAGCCGACCAGCCTCTCGCCGTCCGGCCCGTGCAGCGTCAGCGAGTAGTCGATCCCGTGCGGCTTCTCCTGCGACACCAGCACGCGCGTCACCACGAACCGGACCCAATGGCCGCCCTCGGGGTCCACCACGAGAACCTGACCGTCGAGGTCGAGAAGTACATCGAGAGTCGGGTCGCGCGGCTTCGTCACAGCGTATTGTTATCACACTGAAGCAACAAGGGAAGGCCTTCGGCGGCTGTAGAGTAGATGGCTGGCGCTCGGAGCGTTGATATCATTGAGCTTTCAGCTAAAAGCGCCCGCAGGGGGCGTTAAACGGGAGTCGAAAAATCCCATTCTATCCAACCACATAGGCCAGACCGACGGTCAGCCTTTTACCTTGCCGTCCAAATCCAAGCCCTCCCCCCCCGCGTCATGGTAAAGAATCTCCTTGTCGGAAGAGGGCGAAGGGCCGACACCGGAACAACCGCCAGATGGCGCTTCAACCGCCATATTCGTGGGGGTGAAGCGAGCTTGGGGACGACTGCCGCTGTGCCGTGGCACTACACAACTCTCGTCGATTTCGTCGACCACTGGCAAACTCTGATCGCTGGGCTGATCGCGTTGATTGCTGCGATCATAACCGTCGTCGTCACGCTGAAGGTCGAGAGACGGAAGGTCGATCGCGAGCTGGACGCGTTGCGCAAGTCACTCGCCATAGAGCTTCGCCAACTCATTCCCGGAGCGCTCGGCGTGCATGGTTCCCTCACAAAACTGGGCAGCAACACGGGCGGCAAGATCACCGCCAGGATGCTGGAAAGCCTGTCGCGAATGCCGGTCCCGATCGTCTATCCGGCGAACGCGCACAAGATCGGGCTCCTCGAAAAAGACGCCATGGATATGGTCATCGTCTATGGACTGCTTGATATTGCGCGTGACGGCGTGGCGCGGCTCATGACGACCTACAGGACGCAGGGTGACGTTTCACGGAGACTCGCTCGATCGTTTGCGGGACTTCCCCGAGGAGGCACGCTGGGAGGCCGGCCACGAGCTCTACCAGGTCCAGATGGGTCGCGACCCCAGTGACTGGAAGCCGATGTCAACGATCGGTGCGGGCGTTCACGAGATCAGAATCCGCGATGCCGTCGGAGTGTACCGGGTGATCTACATTGCGACTTTTGCCGACGCCATTCACGTGCTCCACGCGTTCGAGAAGAAGACGCAGAAAACCGCCCGGCGCGACCTGGAGCTTGCGACGGCACGACTGCGGCAATTGAAGCGAGGATCGAAATGACAAAGACTCGGACCTTCGCCAACGTGTGGGACGCCCTCGAGGACAGCCCTGGAGAAGCAGCGACGATGACGATGCGATCGAACGTCATGATTGCGATCAAGGATCAGGTGCGCAGCTGGAACACGACGCAGGCACAGGCTGCTCGCCGGCTCGGCATCACTCAGCCTCGCCTCAACGACCTGCTGCATGGCAAAATCAACAAGTTCTCGCTCGACACGCTGACGACCTTGGCAATGCGCGCAGGCCTGAAGGTAAAGATCAACGTTCGTTCGGCCGCCTGAAGCCGCCGAGACCGACAGTTCGCTACGGGCGCCTCCGCGAGCTTGCCCGGTATAGAAAGATGCGGTGAATCGGTCCAGTCATGCCGGACTCTTGTTATTCGGCTCGGATTTTCTTACTCTTACAAGTAAGGGAAAGGAATCGCGAGCCATGCGTATCACTTCCAAAGGTCAAGTGACCATCCCTGTCGAAATCCGCGAACGGCCGGGTTGCTGCCGCATACCGAAGTGGGCTTTGAATTCGAGGGCAGGGTCGTGCGGATTATTCGAGCGAAGGGCAGAAGCAGGGATGGTCGAGGGGCTCGCCTCGTCGCTCATCTGAGAGGTCGTGGGGATGTCGCGATGAGCACCGACGCCATCATGGCGCTGAGCCGCCGTAAGTAAATGACGGCTGTACCCCGGAAAGTCCTATTTGAGATACCACCGACTGAAAGGGACGAAGCAGTCGCCACTTCCGGATTTCTTCATCGGCGCCCATGCGGTTGTCGCGGGATATCGGCTGATGACGCGCGATGCGGGCGCGCTATCGTACATATTTTCCGAAACTCCCCTTGATTGCTCCGAGTTGAGCTCCTGCAAGAGCAACTGCGACTTGAGACGAGGCGAGGCCGATCATGGGAATCCAAAACAACACCGACCGCATCCAGACCACGCATATCGGCAGCCTGCCGCGGCCGCACGCTCTGCTCGACATGATGAAGGCCAGGCTCAGCGGCGAGCGCTACGATGCGAACGGGTTTCAAGCATTGCTGTCGAAGTCGGTCGCGCAGAGCGTGCGCAGGCAGGTCGACTGCGGCATCGATTTCGTCACCGATGGCGAATTTTCCAAGCCCGGATTCTTCACCTATATCCAGGAGCGGCTCGAAGGCTTCGAGGCGCGGCCGAACCAGAAGCTGCTCCTGTTCCAGCAGGAGGTTGCCGCGTTTCCGGAGTACTACGCCGAGTATTTCAAGCAGGCCATGATGGGCGGCGCGATCGTGCCGATCACGCCGGTGGTCTGCGTCGGACCGGTCAAATATCGCGGCGAGAGGCTCCTGCAGATCGACATCGACAATCTCAAAGCGGCGGCCAAGGTGGCTGGCGTTCCCGAGCATCGCGCGTTCCTGCCGGCGACGGCACCGTCCGGGGTCGGGATCAACGCGTACTACAAGTCGGATGAGGACTATTTTCAGGCGCTCGCCGCCGAGCTTAACAAGGAATACCGCGCAATCGCTGCAGCGGGTCTGCTGGTGCAGGTGGACGATCCGTTCCTGCCGGACATCTTCTTCGAGCCGGGGCTCGACGACAAGCAGAAGAGAAGACGCGCCCAGATCTATGTGGATGCAGCCAACCGCGCGCTCAGCGGCATCCCTGCCGAGATGGTGCGATTTCATACCTGCTACGGGATCAACGAGGGGCCGAGGCTCTATGAAGCTGCCTTGTCCGACATCATCGACTATGTGCTGCAGATCAATGCAGGGTCGTTCAGCTTCGAGGCGGCCAATCCGCGCCACGAGCACGAGTATCATCTGTTCGAGCGGATCAAGGTTCCCGAGGGCAAGGTGCTCTGCCCAGGCGTCATCACGCACGCCAGCAACATCGTCGAGCACCCTGAGCTGATTGCCGAGCGTATCGTGCGCTTCGCCAAACTTGTCGGCCGCGAGAACGTGATGGCCAGCGCGGATTGCGGCTTTTCCTCCCAGGCTCTCTACCGCACCGAGGTGCATCACACCGTGGTCTGGGAGAAGTTCAAGGCCATGCGCCAGGGCGCGGACCTCGCGACCAAGCAGCTGTGGCCCGGCTGACGCAACCATGATCCGGTTTGCGGCGCCGTAGCCCGGATGAGCGAAGCGATATCCGGTCCGCCATGCGAGGAGGAGCCCGCATGTCGCTGCCGCTCATGCGGGCTACGAGCTCCGCGCTCTCCTCCTACTCCGGCTCGGCCACCGCCTCGAGCGCGTCGCGATCGGCGATGCTGATCACGCGTTTCTCCATGCGGATGATGCCGACGCGCCGCCATTCCTGCAGGCACTTGTTGACATTCTCGCGTGTCGCCCCCACCAGGTTGGCGAGCTCGTGCTGGGAGAGGCGCGAGCCGCGGCCATTGCCCTTCGGCATCTCGCCGCCTTGTCCGTCGATCACACGCAGGAGCGCCTTGGCGAGCCGCGCGGGCAAGCCCAAAAGGGCGAGCTCGACGAGATGGTCATCAGTGCGGCGCAGCCGCGAGCACAGCACCTCGACCAATCCAAGCCAGGCTGCCGCATTGCCTTCGAGCGCGGCCAACACGTCGCGTCGGTCCAGCACGGCGAGGCTGCAGTCGGTCAAGGCCTTGGCGTCGGCGCTGCGCGGCTTGCCGTCGAGCATTGCAATCTCGCCGAACACCTCGCCGGGGTGGAGGATGGCAAGGACGATCTCCTTGCCTTCGGACGAGGTCATGCTGATTTTCACTTGACCGCTGAGCACCGCCAGCATGCTGTCGTGCTGCGCGCCCATCAGAAAGATGGTCTCGCCCGCCTCGAAGGCGCGCATGTGGGCACGTGCCGCCAGCGCGCTGCGTTCGCTGGGGGTGAGCTTGCGGAACAGTATGCAATCGGCGAGCAGCTTGCGCGCGTGCTCCAGTCCGGTGGAAGGCAGACCTTTCACAGGTCGGCTCCGGGTAGCCTCTCCTCGTTAGGAGCGGGGGGAGGAAGCAGGCCGAGTGTGCCGCGCTGCTGATCGCATCTCGGCGGATCGTGGTCTAACGCAATCTCATCGGACATGTGCGTCCAGCCCGCTCAATCGCGCACTGCATCGGGCTCATCCCAGGGCGGCCCCGCTCTTGGCAGAAGGACCGTGACCGGCAGCAATAGCCAATCGAGCCCAGCACGGATATCACAAAACGAGAAAATACCAAACAATTCCAGCGAAATGGGCTTGCGGTTCCGCCCCATGCAGCTGACTTTGCGAGGCAGCGCAAAACCATAGCGACTTGTAGCCGCGCTCGTCATCGTCGCGTATGCGGTCGACCCAGGAATCACCGAACGTAGGGCTTCGCACGGCTGCGCCTCTCCCTGCCGGGATTATGGATGCCCCGCATTAAGCGAGGGGATAACGCACTAACTTTGTTTGGCGGCAACCCGCACTTTTAGGTTGCAGGCGACGCAAACCTTGGGTAATTGTGAGCGGCCTGACGCCCGAAGCATGGGCCGTAACGCCGGGAAAGCTGCATTGCAGAGCGCCGGGCAGAGCGGAAACGCAAACGAGGCGGACGCGCAAGGCAATTGCGCAAGAATGCGCAGCAAGCGCATCGGCTTGAGATTCGTCGTGCCCTTGGGGGCTGACGGAATATCATCTTGGCGCGAATTTGGCCGTCCCCGGGGCGAGGCCACGGTTTCGTTGCCCCGAGAAGGCTGAAGATGCCCGCCACCGTGGAATGTGAGGATCGATGACGACAGGCGGCGGGCAAATCACCGCGGCTGATCCAGGCCTGATCACCCTGGTTACGTTGCTGCGTTTTCTCGGGATCGGTGCCGATCCCGAGCAGATCCGCCACCGCTTCGGCGGCACCCCGATTGGGGTCCCGGAAATGCTGCGGGTGGCGTCCGAGCTCGGGCTCAAGGCCCGCGCGCGCAAGACCGCGTGGTCGCGGCTGCCCAACACTCCGCTCCCGGCCATTGCGGTGCTCAAGGACGGCGGATTCATGTTCCTCGGCAAAGCCGGCGAGGACAAGGTGCTGGTGCAGTCGCCGGGATCGCCGCGCCCGGCGCTGATGACCCAGGCCGAGCTCGAGGCGGTGTGGGACGGGCGTCTCGTGCTGATGACGCGGCGGGCCGGGTTGCTCGATCTCTCCCGCCGGTTCGATATCACCTGGTTCCTCGGCGCAATTCACAAATACCGGCGGCTCCTGGCGGAAGTGCTGGTCGCGTCCTTCTTCCTGCAAATCTTCGCGCTGGTCTCGCCGCTGTTCTTCCAGGTGGTGATCGACAAGGTGCTCGTGCATCGCAGCATGAGCACCCTCGACGTGCTCATCATCGGCCTCGTCGCCGTCGGCGTATTCGAGACGATCATGAGCATTCTGCGCACCTATCTCTTTGCGCACACGACCAACCGCATCGATGTCGAGCTCGGTGCGCGGCTGTTTCGCCATCTGCTCGCTCTGCCGATCGCCTATTTCCAGGCACGGCGCGTGGGCGATTCGGTCGCGCGCGTGCGCGAGCTGGAGAACATCCGCAACTTCTTGACCAGCTCGGCGCTCACCCTGGTCATCGACCTGTTCTTCACCTTCGTATTCCTGGCGGTGATGTTCCTCTACTCGCCGCTGCTGACCTGGATCGTGCTTGCGTCGTTTCCGTTCTACATCGGCATCTCGGCCGGAGCGACGCCGTTGTTCCGGCAGCGGCTCGACGTGAAATTCCAGCGCGGCGCCGAGAACCAGGCCTTCCTGGTGGAAAGCGTCACCGGCGTTGAGACCCTCAAGGCCATGGCGGTCGAGCCGCAGATGCAGCGGCGCTGGGAGGAGCAGCTCGCCAGCTATGTCGGAGCAAGCTTCAAGGTGGTGAGCCTCGGCAACACCGCGAGCAATTGCGTGCAGCTCGTCAACAAGCTGGTCATTGCCGGGACGCTCTATTACGGCGCCAGGCTGGTGATCGGCGGCGACCTCACCGTCGGCGAGCTGGTCGCCTTCAACATGCTCGCGGGCCGGGTGAGCGCGCCGGTGCTGCGGCTTGCGCAGATCTGGCAGGACTTTCATCAGGCCCGTCTTTCCGTCGCGCGGCTCGGCGACATCCTCAATACCGCGGCGGAGCCGACCTACAATCCGGCGCGCGCCGCGCTGCCGGCGATCCGCGGCGATGTCACCTTCGAGCATGTGACTTTCCGCTATCGCATCGATGCCGCCGAGGTTTTGCACGATATCACGTTTTCCGTGCCCGCCGGGCAGATGGTGGGCGTCATCGGCCCGTCGGGCTCGGGCAAGAGCACGCTCGCGAAGCTTGTTCAGCGCCTGTATGTCCCGGAGAGCGGACGGGTGCTGGTGGACGGCGTCGATCTTGCGATGGTCGACATCTCATGGCTGCGGCGCCAGATCGGCGTGGTGCTGCAGGAAAACGTGTTGTTCAACCGATCGGTGCGCGACAACATCGCGCTGGTCGATCCGGCCATGCCGATGGAGCGCGTGATTGATGGTGCCACGCTCGCCGGGGCACATGACTTCATTCTCGAGCTGCCCGAGGGTTACGACACGATGGTGGGCGAGCGGGGCACTTCGCTCTCCGGCGGCCAGCGCCAGCGCATCGCCATTGCGCGTGCCTTGATGAGCAATCCGCGCATCCTCATCTTCGATGAGGCCACGAGCTCGCTCGACTACGAGAGCGAGCGTATCATCCAGCAGAACATGCGCGAGATCGCCAAGGGCCGCACGGTCTTCATCATCGCGCACCGCCTCTCGACCGTGCGCGCCTGCGACCGCATCGTGACCATTGAGCGCGGCCGGCTTGTCGAGGACGGCACGCACGACGAGCTGATCAGAACCGGTGGGCGCTATGCCGCCTTCTACCGCATGCAAGGTGGCATCCATGAAGTCGGAATCCATGAAGTCGGAATCCACGAAGTCCGCTAGAATTGTTGCGTTTCCGGCGCGCAACCACCGCGATCGGGATGAGATCGCCTTTCTTCCGGCCGCGCTGGAGATCGTCGAATCGCCGCCCTCGCCCACGGGGCGAGCGATCGGGCTGACCATCATCGCCCTGTTCTGCCTGGCGCTGGGCTGGGCGGCGTTCGGCAAGATCGACATCGTCGCCTCCGCGCCCGGCAAGATCATCACCAGCGGCCGTACCAAGACCATTCAGCCGTTCGAGACCGGCGTAGTGCGCGCCATTCACGTGCGCGACGGGATGGCGGTGAAGGCGGGCGACGTGCTCATCGAGCTCGACAGCACCATGAATATGGCCGAGCGCAACCACATCGAGAGCGACCTGATCGCGGCCCAGCTCGACATTGCCAGGCTTCGCGCCGCGCTGTCCGATGCCGAGGATCCTGCTGACAATTTCCACCCGCCCGCGGGCGCGAGCCCGCAGCTCGTCGCCATGGCGCGCCAGTTCCTGATCAGCCAGGTGGCGGAGCACCGCGCCAAGGTCGCCGCGCTGGACAAGCAGCGGGCGCAGAAGGAGGCCGAGCGCTCGACCACTGCCGCAACCATCACCAAGCTTGAATCGACCATTCCCGTGGTGCAGCAGCGGGTGGATATTCGCGGCGCCTTGTACAACCGCGAGTTCGGCTCGAAGCTCCAGTATCTGGAAACGCTGCAGTTGCTGATCGAGCAGCAGCAGGATCTCGGCGTACAGAAAAGCAAGCTGCAGGAATCCGAAGCGGCGATCGCTGCGATCGCGCAGACGCGCGCGCAGACCGTCGCGGAATTTCGCCGCAACATGCTGGATGAGCTCAACAAGGCGGAGGCGAAGGCGGGCGGCCTGGTGCAGGACGTGGCCAAGGCGGAGCAGCGCGCCAAGTTCCAGACGCTCACTGCGCCGGTGGACGGAGTGGTGCAGCAACTCGCCGTCCACACCATCGGCGGCGTGGTCACCCCCGCGCAGGCATTGCTCGTGCTGGTGCCCCATGAGAGCCAGCTCGAGATCGAGGCCATGGTATCGAACCGCGACATCGGCTTCGTGCATCCGGGCCAGAACGCCGAGATCAAGGTCGATACCTTCACCTTCACGCGTTATGGCCTTCTTCACGGCAAGGTGCTCAGCGTCTCGCAAGACGCCATCTCGCGGGACAAGCCGCAGGACAAGCCTAACGACAAAGGCGCCCCCGGCGCCGACAACGCCAGCAGCGAGCCCAAGGGCCAGGACCTGTCCTATGCGGCGCGGGTCTCGCTCGACCGCACGCAGATGCAGATCGACGACAACCTGGTCAATCTTGGCCTCGGCATGGCGGTCACGGTGGAGATCAAGACCGGCGAGCGCAGCGTGCTCAGCTATCTGCTCTCCCCCATCATGCGCTACAAGCACGACACGCTGCGCGAGCGCTGAGCTGCCTCTCGTGTCCCGGACGAGCGAGCGCGGCCCTTGGCCGCGCTCGTGAAGATCCGGGATCCAGGGGCCACATACTCTAGGCTCGATCATAACGGCGCCCGTTACATCGCAAGCTCGTCGCTCAAATCTCGCCATTGCGGATTCATTTTCTCGATCAGCGCCAGCTTCCAGGCTCGCTGCCAGCGCTTCAAGGCCCGCTCACGCGCTCGCGCCTCCAGAATCGAGGCGTATTCCTCAAAGTAAACGAGCTTTTCGACGCCATACCTTCGCGTGAAACCGGGGACGAGCTTTCCTTTGTGCTCGCTCATCCGCCGTATCAGATCGTTGGTCACGCCGATGTAGAGCGTGCCGTTCCGGCGACTCGCGAGGATGCAGACGAAATACGGGCCTGGCATTTTTTTGGATCTTATGCAGCACGCCTTCGGTGAGATCGTGCTCGTGGCCCCTGGGTCCCGGATCTTCGCGAGCGCGGCCAAGGCCGCGCTCGCTCGTCCGGGACACGCAGCGCGTTGTTTCCCGCGGCGGCGTGATGTCAAAAGCTCAGGCTGATCCGGAACACCTCGGTGGCGTAGAAATAAAGCTCGGCGTCGAGGCAGCGCTGGATCGTGGCGGCCTTGCGGAAGCCGTGCTGCTCGCCGACAAACAAGAAATAGGCGACCGCATTGCCGTTGCGCCGCAGCGCCTCGACCATGACCTCGGCCTGGTTGGGCGTCACGATCGCATCCTCCTCGCCCTGGAAGAAGATCACAGGTTTCGACAATCGCTCCGCATGAAAGACCGGCGAGCGCTCGCGATAGCGCGCCTCCTCCTGCGGATAAGGCCCGATCAGCCAGTCGAGATAGCGCGACTCGAACTTGTGGGTATCGCGCGCGAGCGCGGCCGCATCGCTCACGCCATAATAGCTGGCGCCGCCGGCAAAGAAGTCGCGAAAGGTGAGTGCCGCCAGCGTGGTGTAGCCGCCGGCGCTGCCGCCGCTGATCACGCAACGCTTCCCATCCACGCGCGCCTGCTCGACCAGAAAACGCGCGCCGGCGACGCAGTCGTCCACATCGACCACGCCCCAGCGCAAATGCAGACGGTCGCGGTAGGCGCGGCCGAAGCCGGTGCTGCCGCCGTGATTGACGTCAAGGACCGCAATCCCGCGGCTGGTCCAGTACTGGGTGCCCAGATTGAGCGCGCTCGAAGCAGCCGAGGTCGGCCCGCCATGGCATTTGACCAGGAGCGGCGGCGCCTCCTCCGGTAGTGCAGCGTAATCGGGATTGCGCGGCGGATAGAACAGGCCGAAGGCCGTGCGGCCTTGAGTGGTCGGGAATTCGATGGCCTCCACGGTAGTCAGGTAATCCGCCATCCGCGCCTGCGCGCCATCGAGGATGTCGGTCGCTCTCTTCAGCACGCAGTGGCGGCCGGAGGCGAGGTCGAGCGCAACGATGCAGGTTGGCCGATTGGGCGCCCCGGCACGGAATACGACGCGATCGCCCTCGGCGCGCACCGAGCCGAATTCCGTGAACGGCGTCTTGATCGGGCGCAGCGATCCGCTCGCGAGATCGACGACGGCAAGCCGCCCGAGTCCGGACTGAGAATAGGTGCAGACGATGCGGTCGCGTCCGGCAAACGCGTAAGTGGATAGGCCGAACACCCATTGCGGCTGGCCAAACTCCGCTTCCATTGGCTGGAGCGGCAGCGTCGTCGTGCTCGCGAGATCGAAACGGTAGAGATTCCACCAGCCGGAGCGGTCGGAGACGAATACGATGCCCGCGCCGTCAGGCGACCACTCCGGCTGGAAGATCGATTCCTCCTGGCTGCCCGCCACCACTTGCGGCTGGCCGAGAGCACCGTTCTCGGCAATCCGCGTCATATAAAGAGTAGTGCCGTTCCACGGCATGTTCGGGTGATCCCAGGCAAGCCAGAGAAGCGACGTGCCATCGGGGGAGAGCCGGGGCGAAGAGAAGAAATCGTGCCCGCTGGCGATCACGCGGCCCGGCTCGATGCCCGGATGCGCGAGGTCCACCGCAACGATGGCATTGGCGGGCTCGCCTTGCCCGGTGTGATCTTCGCGCACGCCGATCCAGCAGAGCCGGCGAGGATCGATCTCGCCGTCGGCAAATCTCCAGTCGCGCCCTCGCGCCGGCGGGGCGGGGGTGAGCGGCTCGGGGTGATCTGCACGGTGCGTACCTGTAGGGGCGGGTTTCAAATCTGCCCCTACATTGGCCTGCCGATAAAGCCGGCCGTCAGCGAAATTAGAGAAATAAAGCGTGCCGTCCGCGACCGTCCACGCGCCGCCGCCGTATTCATGCACCCGCGTGCGCGCGTTGTAGGCTTTCGGCGTGATGTCTGCGTGACGACCATCCGGTTCGCTGCGCACCACGACGCAGCGCCCTTGCTCCTGCGGCCGCCCCTCCAGCCAATACACGTCTCCGCCGTCGAGCCGCACCTCCGACAGCGCGATCGTCTGCGCCACAATGAGGTCGGACGTGATTGGCGATCGCCAGGAGCCATAGGGCGCGGCCTTGGGCGAAGAGGTCGGCGCGGCACTCATTCCGAGGCGCTTCTCATTTTGAGATATCGGTTCAGCTAGCGATACAGAATGTACTGCGCCCCAATGGCTTATAGTCCATTTCTGAAAACCCGTGGGGGCACGTTTCAAGCCCCGCCTTTACGGGACGAGCTGTGCCCGCATGTCGCTTTGCTCATGCGGGCTACAGGCTACAGGCCGAGGGGCCATCCCTGGGTTGCGCAAGCGCAATCCCCGCTGCGGACTCTGCGCTACCGTATGCAGGGCGGGTTTCAAACCCGCCTCCACGGAGCCGGAGCCCGGGACAAACCGCGGCGAGGTTCGATGATGAAGAAAAATGCGCGTTAATACGCAAACGCGTTGAGGATGAGACCGCAGGCCAAAATCGCCCCCAAGCTCAATCCAACCAAGCGCGCCATCCGACGTTCACTCATAGCCACCCTCTTTGACACTCCAAGAGTTTAGTCGGGCAGACGCACGGCCCGGTTCAAGCGAAGGAGACCGGAAAGGTTACCGGTTGCCGCCGCTGAGCCGTTGCTGGGGGGATTCCGCTACTCCATCGTGGAGCCGGCTTCCCCCAGGATGGCCTGCTTGCGGGCGCGCTGGAGGATATCGACCACCTGGGCAAAATGGCTGGGCTCCAGCGGCGGACCGGGATTGTGCGCGGCGCGATCACGCACGACCCGATCATGCGCCTTCACCAGCTCGGCCTTGTCGATCCCGGTCGCAATGATCTCGGCGACGATCACGTCACTGATCGGTCCGACGATCTCGATCACCTCGTCGCGCGACAGCTCGGACATGCCCGTTCTCCTGAAGATCTTCCCCGCGGCCACTGTGCACGAAAGCTTGCCGCCGCACCATGGCGTCTGAATCCTCGCCTTCGCCCTGTTCTCGCCCACATCCGCCTTCAGGCATGGGGTGACAGGGGTTTGCTGTATGGGGATCGTGCGTCACGGGCGCGACGTGACGCCTTCCAAACCGTCGCGCCGAGCCCTGCTGCAAGGAGCGGTCGCTGCGCTCGTGCTCCCGCCTGGGGGTTTGCTGGCGGGCTGCACCGTGCTCTCTTCCGCCAACGTGCCGCTCGACGCCGCGGCCATCTCCGTTCGCCCGACGCTGCTGGTCGCAACCACGCGCAAACCGGTCAATGAAGGACGCGCCCCGCCCTGGTTCGGCACGGAGCGCGCCTCCGGCCTCAATCTTGCCCGTGCCAAGCTGGTGGCGCCGGACCAAGGCCGCTTCTCGCTCACATCGATCGGCCTCGGCGACTGGAGCCTCGCCGCAATCGAGCCGGTCAAGCAGCTGAACGACCTGATCCCGCCGGCGTCCGAGCAGCGCGACCTGCTCATCTACGTGCATGGTTTCAACCAGACCTTCGAAACCGCCGCGCTCGATGCGGCGCGCCTCTCCGACGACATCCGCTTTCGCGGCGAGACCATGGTGTTCGCCTGGCCGTCGAAGGCCAAGCTGTTCGACTATGCCTACGACCGCGAGAGCGCGATGTGGTCGCGCGACGCCTTGGAGCGGGTGCTGTCCTTGGCGATGGCAAGCCCCGGTGTCGGTCGTATCCATATCGTGGCGCACAGTGTCGGGACCATGCTCAGCATGGAAGCTCTGCGGCAGATCTATGCCCGCCACGGTCTTGCCGTCACCGACAGGATCGGGGCGGTGATCTTCGCCTCGCCGGACATCGACATGGATGTGTTTTCCTCCTCGCTCGAACGCATGCGGCCGCTCGTCCCGAACATTACCGTGATCACCGCCACCAACGATCGTGCGCTTGCCGTCGCGGGATGGATCGCGGGCGGCATGACCCGCGTTGGAGCCGCCCAGAAGACGCAGCTCGAGCAACTCGGCGTGCGCGTGATCGATGCCTCGGCGGAAGGCTGGGGGTTCATCAACCACGACCTGTTCCTGTCGAACCCGGACATCCGCCAAGTGATACGCCAAGCCATCGACGCAGTCGCCCCGCATCCGTCGTAGCACCGCCGCGCTCGTGTCCCGGGCGAGTGGAGCGAGCGCGCTTGCGCGAGGGCAACGAGACCCGGGACCCAGGGGCAACAAGCACACTAAATTCGGTCGGCGCAGGACGCGGTGCGCGTGTGGCTCTGGGTCCCGGATACCGGGGCGCGGGGCCTTACAGCGCGAGATCGTAAGTCAAATCGCGCCATTGCGGATTCAACTTCTCGATCAATGCAAGCTTCCAGGATCGGTGCCAGCGCTTCGAGGCCCGCTCACGGGCTCGCGCTTCCAGAATCGAGGTATATTCCTCAAAGTACACCAGCTTGTCCACGCCATACTTTCGCGTAAAGCCAGGCACGAACTTGCCTTTATGCTCGGTCATTCGCCGTATCAGACCATTCGTTACGCCGATGTAGAGCGTGCCATTGCGACGGCTCGCGAGAATGTAGACGAAATACGAGCCTGTCATTTTGATCGACCAAAGGGCGAAGCGTGCTGTTCACCATCATCATACGTGTCCCGGCCGAGTGCAGCGAGCGCACTTGCGCGAGCGCAACGAGAGCCGGGACCCAGGGGCCACAAGCACGAACCTCGGAAGTCCGACAGCGTGACGGGATATGTGCGTGTGGTCCCTGGGTCCCGGATCTTCGCTCGCCCCGGCGCAAGCCGGGGCTCGCTCGTCCGGGACACGAGCCCAACGCATCACAAGCTCTCTGCTATGCTGAGCGGTATGAACGCGGTTCGCTTATTGCTGCTCGCGCTCGCGTTGCTCGCTCTGCAATCGAATGGGCTCGGCCAAAGCTCGGATGACAGCGCAAAGCCATCGCCTGGAGCCCCGCCACAGGATGAAGCGGGGAAGGGGACGCAGGCGGGCGACAGCGCCCCGCCGCCGGACGCCGCGCAAACGACCTCCGGAACCGACCTGCGGGAATCGATGTGCCTGATGATCGAGTCCGCCGCGCGTGCCAACGACCTGCCGCTGGAGTTTTTCGCGCGCGTGATCTGGCAGGAAAGCCGTTTCCAGTCCGATGCGGTCGGGCCGCGCACGCGCCACGGCGACAGCGCCCAGGGGATTGCGCAGTTCATGCCCCGCACCGCGGCGGAGCGCGGTCTGCTCGATCCCTTCGATCCGGTTCAGGCGCTGCCCAAGTCGGCGCAGTTCCTGCGCGATCTCAGGGACCAGTTCGGCAATCTGGGGCTTGCTGCTGCCGCCTACAATGCCGGGCCGGCGCGCGTGCGCGGCTGGCTGGCCGGCGCTCGCACTTTGCCTATGGAGACGCGCCGTTACGTCGAAGCCGTCACCGGGATCTCGGCGGACGAGTGGGCGAAGGCAGGCAATCGCGAGCCGGAGAAGGCGATCCCCAACTGCCGCCAGATGATGGCGCTGCTCAAACGCGCTCCCAATCCGTTTGTCGACAAGCTGCAGGAGCGCGTCAAGCTCACGGCTGAGAGCCCGTGGGGGATCCAGCTCAGCGCCGGTTTCTCGCGCGAGCAGGTGCTTGCTGCTTATTCCAGGATCGCCAGCCGCTATGCCGGCGTGCTGTCCGGCCGCGACCCCACGATCCTGAGCTCGATCTTACGCACGCGCGGCACGCGCCCGTTCTATCAGGTGCGGGTCGGTGCCGATACGCGCAAGAGCGCCGACACGTTGTGCGCGGGCATACGGCGTGCGGGCGGCGCCTGCATGGTGCTGCGCAACACGCGAGGATGAAACGCGGTGCTCTATCTCTACGGCGCGCGGGCGGCGCGGGGATTTGGCGACGGGTTCGCGGCGCTCATTCTGCCTGCCTATCTCTCGGCGCTGGGGTTTGGCCCGGTCCAGATCGGGATTGTCGCGGCCGCTGCGCTGCTCGGCTCGGCCGTGCTCACGCTCGCTATCGGATTGATTGCTCCGCGCTACGACCTGCGCACGCTGCTCATCGTTTGCGCCTGCCTGATGATCGCAACTGGAATAGCGTTCCCCAGCTCCCAGCATTTTGTGTTCCTCGCGCTCGTTGCCTTCATCGGCACGATCAATCCCACAACCGGCGACATCGGCGTGCATGTCCCGCTCGAGCAGGCGGTGGTGGCGGCAAGCGTGACCGATCGGGAGCGCACGCGCACGTTCGCGCGCTACAGCCTCATCGGCGCGCTCGCCATTGCAGCGGGTGCGCTCAGCGCGGCGGCGCCGGACGCTTTGGCCTCGCTCGGGATGGATAAGCTCGTCGCGCTCAGGCTCATGTTTTATGTCTACGCTGCGCTGGGGCTGCTTGCAGCCGTGCTCTATGCATTCCTGCAGCAGACCAGGAACAAGCAAACATCGCCCCCGGCAAGCGCGCTCGGGCAATCGCGCGCAACGGTGTACAAGCTTGCAGCGCTCTTCAGCCTCGATTCCTTCGCCGGCGGCTTCACGGTACAATCCCTGCTGGCGCTATGGCTGTTCGAGCGCTTCGATCTAACGCTCACAGCCGCAAGCGGCTTCTTTTTCTGGTCGAACGTGCTGTCGGCATTCTCCTATCCGGTCGCGGCACGCCTGGGAGCCCGGTTCGGGCTGGTCAATACCATGGTGTTCACCCACATTCCTTCGAGCATCTGCCTCATCGCGGCGGCGTTCGCTTCGAGCCTGCCCGTTGTGCTCGCGCTCCTGCTGCTGCGCGCCGCCTTCTCACAGATGGACGTGCCGACACGCACGTCCTTCGTGATGGCCGTGGTGACGCCGCCTGAGCGCACGGCCGCGGCAAGCATCACCGCGGTGCCGCGGAGCCTCGCGTCCGCTATCAGTCCGGCGATCTCAGGCGCGCTCCTCTCCACCGCGTTCATCGGGATGCCGCTTGTGCTCTGCGGCACGCTCAAGATCGCCTACGACCTCACGCTGCTGCTTGCGTTCCGCCATCTCAAGCCGCCGGAGGAGCGGGTGTAGGGGCGGCGCTCGCGTCCCGGCCGAGTGCGCGCGCGCCACTTGGGCCGAGCGCACGAGAGCCGGGACCCCGCCTTCAGGCCGCAGCCCGTTTCGTCCTGTGCCGTGCTTGCGTGAGCGGCGGAATGAGAAGGTCGGCCGGCACGCGGAAGCGCGAACGCAACCGCTGCACCATCCTCATGCTCAGCTCCTTCTTCCCCCGCAGGACCTCGCTGACCCGGCTCGGTGTTCCTAGGATTGGGACCATGTCCGCCCGCGTGAGATCGTGCTGATCCATGAGGTGCCGAATCATTTCCGCAGTGCTCGGTGATCGGCGAGGCCACTTGCTCTCCTCATAGGCAGCGATCAGACGCGCTTGCGCCTGCAGCCGAGCAATGTCGGCCGGATCGTCCGAGTCCCATAGCCGATCGACGAGGGCGCGCGCGCGCGCGAGCTCCGCTTCGCTATCGATCACGATAAGAGTTGCATCCATCACACAGTCTCCGCATCAACCCTGTCGTACTCTGCATGGCTGCCGAAGAACCGGATCGCCAGAGCGCCTGCCCGATACTGGACCGCCGCTACCAATCGGTAGTCGTTGCCCTTGATGTTGACGACAACGCGGCCGGCCTTGAGAATGCTCGCTTTCGGGTACGACGCCTTCACATCCTCCGGATTGCGCCAATTGGCGCGGGTCGCAATGTCGAGCCAGGCTTCGTATTGTGTTCGCGCAGCCTTGATGCCCTTATGGCCGGCGTGATCGGCCAAATAGCTTTCGACCACGTCCGTGCCGATGACGATCATTGATCATCAAGCATAGCACGAGTTTCCAAAAATTGGAAATGGTGTGCACGCCGTATTTGCTGGCGCACGTAACCCAACTTCCAGGGGGGGGGAGGGGCGGGTTTCAGACCCGCCCCTACGTCAGCGCCCCGGAATGACACGAGTGAGCCTCGCGCCGCTGGACCGGCATGGGGCAACCCGCTATCGGTGGGTGCGCCGAAGGGCCTTCCCGCGGGCGTGGCGGAACTGGCAGACGCGCGGGATTTAGGTTCCCGTGACGAAAGTCGTGGGGGTTCAAATCCCTCCGCCCGCACCAGCGCAGGCCCGTCGGCCCAGAGCTTTGCCGCCATCGGACCCCGCCCGTTCGCAAGTGATCGTTGCCATGGAAGTGACAGAAACCCTCTCCGACGGCCTCAAGCGGGAGTTCCAGGTCCAGGTGCCGGCAGCCGACCTGGAGGCGCGGCTCTCTGCGCGGCTCGAGGACCTCAAGCAGCGGGTCCAGCTGCGCGGTTTCCGCCCGGGGAAGGTGCCCGTCACCCACCTCAAGAAGATCTACGGCAAGGCGGTGATGGCGGAGACCATCAACGCGGTGATTACCGAGCTCAATGGCAAGATCGTCAGCGAGCGGGGCCTTAAGCTCGCCACCGAGCCCAAGGTCACCATTCCCGACGAAGAGACCGAGGTCGAGAAAGTCATCGGCGGCAAGGCCGATCTTGCCTATACCCTTGCGCTCGAGCTCCTGCCCAAGATCGAGCTTGGCGATTTCAAGGGGATCGCGCTCGATCGTCTGGTCGCGCCGGTGACCGACGCGGAGGTGGACGAGGCCGTTGCCAAGCTCGCCGAGCAGAACAAGCCATACGCAGCAAAGCCCGAAGGGGCAAAGGTCGAGAGCGGAGATCGGGTCGTCATCGACTACAGCGGTCGCGTCGACGGGCAGTCGTTCGAAGGCGGAACGGGCACCGACATAGCGGTGAATATAGGCTCCGGCACCTTCCTGCCCGGCTTCGAGGACCAGCTCCTCGGCATGAGCGCCGGCGAGATGAGGGTGGTCAAAGTCACCTTTCCCGCCGGCTACGCCAAGGCCGAGCTCGCCGGCAAGGAGGCCGAGTTTGAGGTGGGCGCAAAATCGATCGAGGCGCCGGGGACGGTGGCCGTCAACGACGAGCTCGCTAAATCCCTCGGCCTCGACTCCCTCGACAAGCTCAAGCAGGCGATCAGGGGCCGCCTGCAGCAGGAGCGTGCCGCGGCGATCCGCCAGCGGCTCAAGCGCCAGCTCCTCGACAAGCTCGATGCCATGCACAGGTTCGCTCTGCCGCCGACCATGGCCGAGGACGAGTTCAAGAACGTCTGGAGCGCGGTGGAGGAGGACCTCAAAGCCCAGGCCCGCACCTTTGCCGACGAAGGCACGACCGAAGACAAGGCGCGCGAGGAATATCGCGCCATTGCCGAGCGCCGGGTACGGCTGGGGCTTGTCCTCGCCGAGATCGGCGAGAGAAACCACATCACCGTCACCGACGAGGAGATCCGGCGTGCGATCGTCGACCGCGCCCGCCAGCTGCCCGGGCACGAGCAGCAGGTGTGGGATTACTATCAGAAAAACCCGCAGGCGGTCGCCGCGATCCGCGCTCCCATCTTCGAGGACAAGGTGGTGGACTTCGTGGTCGAGCTCGCGAGCGTGACGGAAAAGGAGGTCTCGCGCGACGAGCTGTTCCGTGACGACGAGGACGCGGAGAAGCCCGCCGCGCCGTAATCGCGTGCCGAGACGTGCTTGTAGCCGGGCCTCGCGTATATATCTCAACCCCGTCCGGAGAATCCTGCGAGCGGCCGAATGCAACTGGACCATCAGGCGCCTGCCGCGGGAGGGAGATGAAAATGCGCGATCCTCACGAGACCTACATGAACACCCTCGTCCCCATGGTGGTCGAGCAGACCAACCGCGGGGAGCGGGCCTATGACATCTTCTCGCGATTGTTGAAGGAGCGCATCATCTTCATCAGCGGGCCGGTCGAGGATGCAATGGCGACCCTGGTCGTCGCCCAGCTCCTGTTCCTGGAAGCCGACAACCCCAAGAAAGAGATCGCGATGTACATCAACTCGCCTGGCGGGGTGGTGACGTCGGGACTGGCGATCTACGACACGATGCAGTTCGTGCGCCCCGCGGTGTCTACCCTGTGCGTCGGGCAGGCCGCCTCCATGGGCTCGCTCCTGCTTGCCGCCGGGCACAAGGATATGCGGTTTGCGCTGCCCAATTCCCGCATCATGCTGCATCAGCCCTCGGGCGGCTTCCAGGGCCAGGCCACCGACATCATGCTGCACGCGCAGGAGATCCTCAACATCAAGAAGCGGTTGAACGAGATCTACGTCAAGCACACCGGCCAGCCGCTCAAGATGATCGAGGACGCGCTGGAGCGCGATTACTTCCTCACCGGGCAGATGGCGGTCGAATGGGGGGTGGTCGACAAGGTGATCGAGAAACGGCCGGAGGACACCTCCAAGGCGGCGGCGTAGCAAACCACTGGTTGTAATACGCCATAACGCACGCGGAATCCGGGAAAGTCGGATCTTTCCCGCATCCCCTTTGGAATGGTTAACACATTCTTGATTATCGCCATATTAGTGTGGTTCGCTAGAAACTGTTGCCGCCCCGAACAGGTCAGAGGTATGTGACATTGCTGCTACGGACTCTTAAACGGCCTCCTGATATGTTGTTTTGCAGAGCGATCGACGGCTTGCCGTGGCGGCGCGACGCCGGCGGAGAGACGAGATGAGCAAGGTCGGCAGTGGCGATTCCAAGAACACGCTCTACTGCTCCTTCTGCGGCAAGAGCCAGCACGAGGTGCGCAAGCTCATCGCCGGCCCAACCGTCTTCATCTGCGACGAGTGCGTCGAGCTGTGCATGGACATCATCCGCGAGGAGAACAAGTCCTCGCTGGTGAAGTCGCGCGACGGGATCCCGACCCCGAAGGAGATCCGCAAGGTTCTCGACGATTACGTGATCGGGCAGGACCACGCCAAGAAGGTCCTCTCGGTCGCGGTGCATAACCATTACAAGCGGCTCAACCATCAGACCAAGCACAACGACGTCGAGCTCGCGAAGTCGAACATCCTGCTCATCGGCCCGACCGGCTCGGGCAAGACGCTGCTGGCGCAGACGCTCGCGCGCATCCTCGATGTGCCTTTCACCATGGCGGATGCGACCACTCTCACCGAGGCGGGCTATGTGGGCGAGGACGTCGAGAACATCATCCTCAAGCTGCTGCAATCGGCGGATTACAACGTCGAGCGTGCGCAGCGCGGCATCGTCTATATCGACGAGATCGACAAGATCAGCCGCAAGTCCGACAATCCATCGATCACTCGCGATGTGTCGGGCGAAGGCGTCCAGCAGGCGCTGCTCAAGATCATGGAAGGCACCATCGCCTCGGTGCCTCCGCAAGGCGGCCGCAAGCATCCGCAACAGGAGTTCCTGCAGGTCGACACGACCAATATCCTGTTCGTCTGCGGCGGCGCCTTCGCCGGCTTGGAGAAGATCATCTCGGCGCGCGGCCGGTCCACCTCGATCGGCTTTGCCGCCAGGGTGATGGCGCCAGAGGATCGCAAGGCGGGCGAGATCTTCCGCGAGGTCGAGCCCGAGGACCTGCTCAAATACGGGCTCATTCCCGAATTCGTCGGCCGCCTGCCCGTGGTCGCCACTCTGGAGGACCTCGACGAGCCCTCGCTCAAGCTGATCCTCACCCAGCCGAAGAACGCGCTGGTGAAGCAGTATCAGCGGCTGTTCGAGATGGAATCGATCGACCTCACGCTGGCGGAAGAGGCGCTCGGCGCCATTGCGCGCAAAGCCATCGACCGCAAGACCGGGGCGCGGGGTCTGCGCTCGATCATGGAAGGGATCCTGCTCGACACCATGTTCGACCTCCCCAGCCTTGAAGGGGTGGAAGAGGTCGTGATCTCGCGCGAAGTGGTCGAGGGAACGGCGCGCCCGCTTTACATCTATACCGATCGCGCGGACCGGGTGAGCGACGCCAGCGCCTGAGCGCGCACTCCTGTAGAGGCGGGTCCCCAAAAAATGCAAGGCATTTTTTGGGGTGCCCCTCATGCCTCACCTCTACGTCCGTAAAACATCCTGTGGTCTGCGATTCGTGCATTTCAATGCGGCGTGGCGTCACGCTGGCCTTCTAATTGCTTGAATTTGCGGGTTTGCTTGACTCCGACCCGCTCCGTCGCCACCTATTGGGGCGAAACGAAACGCGAAGGACACCTCCGGGGAGGGTCTAGTAGCTGCCCTCCGGTAACATCGCTTCCCTTCCCGGCCCACCTCTGCACTCGCCCACGACGCCGAATGATCGGGTCTCACGGCGAGGGGCGCAACACAAAGGACTTGGGCCCATGACCAGCGCAAAACCAAAGCCGCCCCTGATTGCCGGCGAGACCCGCGCCTATCCTGTGCTGCCGCTGCGCGACATCGTCGTCTTTCCCCACATGATCGTGCCGCTCTTCGTCGGCCGCGAGAAATCGATCAAGGCGCTGGAAGAGGTGATGCGCTCGGATACCTTCATCCTGCTCGCCACCCAGAAGAACCCTTCCGACGATGATCCGGCGGCCAGCGCCATCTACGAGGTGGGCACGCTCGCGAGCGTCCTGCAGCTGCTCAAGCTGCCCGACGGCACGGTCAAGGTGCTGGTCGAAGGCGCCGCCCGTGCCAAGGTCCAGCTCTACAGCGACCGCACGGACTATTACGAAGCTTCCGCGCTGGTGCTTGCCGATTCCTCGGGCGAGCAGGTCGAGGCGGAGGCGCTGGCGCGCTCGGTCATCAACGAGTTCGAGAACTACGTGAAGCTCAACAAGAAGGTGTCGCCGGAAGTGATCGGCGTCGTCCAGCAGATCGAGGACTACGCCAAGCTCGCCGATACCGTCGCCTCGCATCTCGCAGTCAAGATCCCCGACAAGCAGGTCGTCCTGGAGATGCCGACCGTCACCGAGCGCCTGGAAAAGGTGCTCGGCATGATGGAGAGCGAGATCTCGGTGCTCCAGGTCGAGAAGCGCATCCGCACCCGCGTCAAGCGTCAGATGGAGAAGACGCAGCGCGAGTATTACCTCAACGAGCAGATGAAGGCGATCCAGAAGGAGCTCGGCGACGAGGAGGGCAAGGACGAGCTCGCGGAGATCGAGGACAAGATCAAGCGCACCAAGTTCTCCAAGGAGGCGCGCGAGAAGGCCCAGCACGAGCTCAAGAAGCTGCGGCAGATGTCGCCGATGTCGGCCGAGGCCACCGTGGTGCGCAATTATCTCGACTGGCTCCTGTCCATTCCCTGGAACAAGAAGACCAAGGTCAAGAAGGATCTCAAGCTGGCGCAGGAGATCCTCGACGCCGATCACTTCGGTCTGGAGAAGGTCAAGGAACGCATCGTCGAGTATCTCGCGGTGCAGCAGCGGGCCAACAAGCTCACCGGCCCGATCCTCTGCCTGGTCGGCCCTCCCGGCGTCGGCAAGACCTCGCTCGGCAAATCGATTGCGCGGGCGACCGGGCGCGACTTCGTGCGCGTGTCGCTCGGCGGCGTGCGCGACGAGGCGGAGATCCGCGGCCATCGGCGAACCTATATCGGCTCGATGCCGGGCAAGATCGTGCAGTCGATGCGCAAGGCGAAATCGTCGAACCCGCTCTTCCTGCTCGACGAGGTCGACAAGATGGGCGCGGACTTCCGCGGCGACCCGTCCTCGGCCCTGCTCGAGGTGCTCGATCCCGAGCAGAACCACACCTTCAACGATCACTACCTCGAGGTCGACTACGATCTCTCCCACGTGATGTTCATCACCACGGCGAACACGCTCAACATCCCGCCGCCCCTGATGGACCGCATGGAGATCATCCGCATTGCGGGTTACACCGAGGACGAGAAGGTGGAGATCGCGCGCAAGCATCTCATCCCGCATGCGGTCGCCAAGCACGGCCTTACCGAGGCCGAGTGGTCGATCAACGACGAGGCGCTGCTTCTGCTCATCCGCCGCTACACGCGAGAGGCGGGCGTGCGCAACCTCGAGCGCGAGCTTTCGACGCTCATCCGCAAGGCGGTGAAGGAGCTCACGCTTTCCGGCAAGAAGTCGATCGCGGTCACCCCGGACGTGGTGCCCGATTATCTCGGGGTGCCGAAATTCCGCTACGGCGAGGTGGAGGATGCCGACCAGGTCGGTGTCGTCACCGGGCTGGCGTGGACCGATGTGGGGGGCGAGCTCCTCACCATCGAGTCGGCGATGATGCCGGGCAAGGGCAAGATGACCGTCACCGGCAACCTGCGCGACGTGATGAAGGAGTCGATCTCGGCCGCTGCCTCCTATGTCCGCATGCGGGCCATCGCATTCGGCATCGAGCCGCCGTCATTCGACAAGAAGGACATTCACGTCCACGTGCCCGAGGGGGCTACCCCGAAGGACGGACCGTCGGCGGGCGTTGCAATGGTCAGTGCGATCGTCTCGGTCATGACCGGTATTCCCGTGCGGCGCGATGTGGCCATGACCGGCGAGATCACATTGCGCGGCCGCGTGCTGCCGATCGGCGGGTTGAAGGAAAAGCTGCTGGCGGCCTCGCGCGGCGGCATGAAGACCGTGCTGATCCCGGAAGAGAACGCGAAGGACCTGGTGGAGATCGGCGAGAGCATCAAGAAGAACCTCGACATCATCCCGGTCTCGCGCATGGACGAGGTGCTCGCGCGCGCCTTGGTGCGCAAACCCGAGCCGATCGAGTGGGACGAGGAGAAGGCCAAGCCGACCGAAACGTCGGTAACCACCGAGCCCCCGGTTGAGGAGGACTCTTCGACCCTCACCGCGCACTAGCGCTGCGTCGTGATCCGTAGGGGCGAGGCATTGCCTCGCCCACCTTTGTCGGCGGGCTTGGGGATAGAGGGGGACGCAGTGCGTTGCCCCTGACGACGGCTCTCTCGATACGGAGAAAAGAAAGGCGGCGCCGGCGGGCGCCGCTTTTTTTGCTCAGCAGACGGGCGGGGGGATTGACACATAAAGAACAAAGAGAGAACATAAGCTGACCCTGGACAGCCCCTTCGGGCCGATGCCCAGGAAGCTCAGCCGCCTGACGTGATCGATCAGGCGCAACATTGTCGGGAGAGAATCTGATGAGAACGCAATTCGGCTTGATCGCAGCCACAGCGCTGGTTGCCGCCCTCGCTTGGTCGCCGCCGCTGGTGGCGCAGCAAAAGACATTCAGGCAGTGCCGGGAGGAGTGGGCCGCCAACAAGGCCGCGGTTGCCGCAAGCGGCAAGACTCAGCGGGTTTTCGTCGCCGAGTGCCGCGGCGTTCCGCTGCCGGCGGCTGCTCCAGTGGAGCTGGTAGCGGGCCAATATGGCAGCGAAGCCGAGGCCAAGGCCGCCTGCGCCGATGACCCCATCGTCTGGGTCAATCTGCGGTCCAAGGTTTATCACGAGTCCGGCAGCAGGAATTACGCGGCGACAAAGGCGGGCGCGTATATGTGCCGGAAGGATACGGTGGCGGCCGGCTTTCACGCGCCCAAAGCGAGCAGGGAGCCGACCGCACCGGCAGGCAAGCCGGCTTCCGGCTGATCCTGGCCGCCGCGCTCGCGGGTGGCTTGCCGGGCCGGGTCGCCGAACGATAAATGACCGGAGAGGGCGGTTAGCTCAGTTGGCAGAGCGCCTGCTTTACACGCAGGATGTCGGCGGTTCGAGTCCGTCACCGCCCACTCCAACAACCATCTACCGCGGCCGCGGGCTTGACTCCGATCCCGACCCGGTTGGTGCGACCAACGGCAGCGAGGAAATGCCAGAGGGCGGACGCGTTTCCGTCCTCTGGTATCCGCAATCCGTCCTCTGATTATCCTCAGACGGCTTCTTTGAGCTCCTTGGCGGCGCGGAATGCGACCTTCTTGCTGGCCTTGATCTGGATGGGCTCGCCGGTGGCGGGATTGCGTCCCATGCGGGCCGCACGCTTGCGCACCTGCAGGATCCCGAGCCCGCCGATGCGGATGCGGTCGCCCTTCTTGAGGTGCTTGGTGACGAGACCGACGAGATCGCCGAGCACGGCCTCGGTCTGTTTCTTCGACATCTCGTGCGACTCCGAGAGGTTTGCGGCGAGGTGCTTGAGGGTGACTGTCGCAGGTGTACCCGGTTTTTTCGCTGCCATGGTTGGCCCTCCTAATTAAGAGTGGCGCGGTCACGCCACTTCATCACGCTGTCGCATTAGACGATTCGCATAGGCTCTGACCATGACTTATTGCCGAAATACGCGGGTTTTTTCAATCTCCCTGTGCAGAAACCCGCAATTGACGGGCCTTCCTGCGGCTTCGTACCGCGCCAAATCCTTGTCGAACCCGCAGAATCAGGGCTTTCGGCATCTGCCGCAGCGCGCGAATTACCCGCGCCTTGACTTGCCCCGGAGCCATATCTAAGTCCGGCCAACGCCTGCGGGGGCGTAGCTCAGTTGGTTAGAGCGTCGGCCTGTCACGCCGAAGGTCGCGGGTTCGAGCCCCGTCGCTCCCGCCATCAGATCAATCCGCGAGACCTCGGCGAAAGACTGCAACGAGGTTGCCCGATACACTTCGAGATTGAGCGCGCTCGCGGTCTTGAGGTTTATCGTTAGATCGAGCCTTGGCCCAAGGCTTTCTTTTCGGTGAGGTATGAACGAGCCCGTGGTGCGGCCAAATGGATCACCATGTGCTGACTATTTCACGATAACCGGGTACCAGCCAAGCTTGTAGTTTAATCCGAGCTTCACGACGTGAACGCGGTCGGTGACAATGAAGCTGGTGAACGGCGGCGGGAATACAAACGGGACCGCGGTCGAACCAAAATCCATGTAGTTGTACTCGAGCTTAGTCGTCCAGCTCGAGCCGATTGCATGCTCGACGCCGCCGCCGATGGTCCATCCCCCGCGCGTGCGGCTCGTGTTCGCGATACCGAAACCGAGACCGGCCGGTTGCGGTCCCCCGACCAGATTGAGATTGTAGCTTTCGTTCGCGACCGCGCCGCCGGCTTTGGCATAGACAAGGGTGCGATCGCTCGCGTAGCCCAGTCGTCCGGCAACGGTGCTGATCGCGTGAATCCTGGTTCCGCAATTGAACCCGGTCCCGCCGGCGAACTCTTCTCCGGTCGCCGCGATTACAAATAGTCCGCCGGGAAATCCGGGGAAGCACGTATTGGTGCCCTCAATGTTGGCCGCCGCGGCGTCGGCTTCGACACCCCACACCAGAACCCCTATCTGGTGGTTGAACCCGATCTGGCCGCCAGCTATCGCTCCTCCCATGTCGACGCGGTCGCCAAGTCCTGACACCGGCGGGAAGGGGTCGGACCAAGTGTTGCGCCCCCAACCCGCGCCCACATGGATACCCGCATAGGCACCGGTCCAACTCCATGCCGGCATCATCGGCACTGCCTTGTACACCGGCAAAGCCCCGGCGGGTAACACGGCCCCCTCGTCAAACTTGTACGACGCCTGCAGGAACGTGCCATACCGTTCCAGGCGGAATTTCAACGGTGACGGCATTGGCGAAGCGGGGAACTGCGTATGCGCATCCGTCGTCGTGAGGTACCAATAGCGCCCGCCCGCGCCGACGCTGAATCTGTCCGTGACCGCGTATGAGAGAACGGCCTCGAATTGCGCACCCCAGCCGTGACCCGACTCGGGTTGCGGGTTAATGTCTGGCCGATTCCAATGATTGTCGATGCCGTCGCGATTCGCGTACGGCAGATAGGCTGCGTCGACTGCGAGCCGTACGCGCGGCCACAAGGAAACCTGGGTATTGAGGCCGACTGCTGCGGCCTGCCAAGTTTCCGTTTCGGTCAGGGCCAATGTCGGAAACGGCGACGGGGCAAATGGCGTCCCGCTGCAAGTCAACGGGTATGTTCCGACGTTCGTGCAGCCGAAGCCGTTCACCCGCTGATAAATATAACGATAGCCGGCAAACAATCCGGCCTTGCCGTCGGCCCAATTGAGGAGATTGTAGCCGAGGTCGGCGCTGCCATAGCGCATCCGGCTGTCCATGATCTGATGCTGCGAGTTTGAGTAGATGGGATCCCCCTCTGGGGGAAAATCCTCATCGTTCAGCGTGCCCTTATGGATGTCTCCCATCCCGAAATTGCCCTTCACGAAGACGCCCGACCTGTGATCGAATCGGGCGAACACTTCGTTCGAATAGGCTTGCAGATCGCCGTAGATCAAACGCGAATTGAGCTTGGTCCAAAGGACATTCGAATACAGGTCCAGCTGCGTGCGGCCAGAGCTGAACCAGGAGCGAGCGCCCGCTTCCATGGTCCAATCGTGGGTCGCAATCAGTGCGGGTGCTTTGTAGACCGGCTGCTTCCCGGCGTAAGGCGCGGCTGCCAGATCGGTAGGGCCAAAGCGATAATTCATCCCGAACCTGACGAGATGAAGATGCTGCTCGATGTCGATCGGCGCACGGTTGCCCAGGAGATCGACGAATGCGAGGGTTCGGGTGCCTAGTCCAAGGTAGTTGTATTCGATTTTCGTGGACCAGCCGGCGGGGAGCGCGATTTCTACACCCGATCCGACCACATACCCGGGGCGGGTCTCTTGCGCAGTGAAGTGATTGGGAGCCGCCGGCGGGCTGATCATGTCGTATTTTTCACGCGCCCAACCAACACCGGCGACTCCGTAGAGAAGCACGTTGCCATAAGCTTGGCCCAGGCGGCCCGTCACGCTCAAAATCGAATCGACTCTGGTATTGCAGGTAAAGCTCGCTGCACCGGTGCCTGATGGAGTGGTGGCGCATTTGGCGTTGCCATCGAGGTCGGTCCAGCTTGCGGCGGCCTCGGCGCCGATCACCCAACGTCCGATCTGATAATTGGCACCGACGTGGCCGCCGAACGCCAGGCCTTCCACGTCGCCGGTGCCGCCGAAGGGGAGCAGGCCGCTGAAGAAGCCGCTCGGGTCGCTGTTCCAATTCTGGTAGCCCCAGCCGCCGCCTGCGTGTCCGCCGATATAGATGCCGGTCCAGCTCGCTCCTGTCGCGGACGCCGCCAGCGAATAAGCTCGCGCCGGTGCGGCAAAACCAGGCGCGCTCATCGGTGCTGCCCAATCGAACCTGTGGTTGACACCCACCTTCACCACCTGGATGTCCTGGCGAATGGCGATGTTCGAGGTGTTACCGACTTGATCCGTGAAGGCAATCCCGCGGGTGCCGAGACCGAGATAGTCGTATTCCAGGAAGCCCGACCAGTCGGGCGAAACCGCGTGTTCGATGCCCGCGCCCAAGGTCCATCCCCATCGCAGGTCGGTCGCCGTGAAGATATTGGGTGCGGCAAACGAGACCACGCCACCGGCCACAAGCGGCGGCGCGTTCATGCGAAACTTGTCATGAGCCCACGCGGCGCCTCCCTTCATGTAGAGAAGGAGGCGGTCGATTCCGGCATAGCCAAACCGGCCCGCGATTGCGCCCAACGAGTCGACGCGGGCATTGCAGAGAAATCTGGCAACGGCGCATCGGGCATTGCCGTCGAGGTCTGCCCAGCTTGCATCGGCTTCAAGGCCGAGCACCCACGAAGCGGCCTGAACATTGTATCCGATTTGGCCGCCGGACACGACCCCACCGCCGCCACCGCCTTCACTGATGAATGGCGAGAATGCGCCGAACGGTCCTGTCGGGCCAAACCAGCCATCGGCGCTCTGCCATTGGTTGGAAAACCGAGCCCCGCCGAGGTGTGAGCCTACATACAATCCATTCCAGCTCCATAGCGGTGCCGCGTAGGGAAGCGCTCTTGTAGCTGCGAGGTCAGCCGAAAGCGCGGGACCGCACGCGACGAGCGCCACAAGCGCAGCTGTTGAAATCAGGATTTTTTTCACGCGAACCCGCCCCGCACACTGATGCAGCTTACTCCGCGAGAATTTGCCACGGTAGTCAGGCCCCTTAGCGCGGAACCACTTTGCGGTTCGCTGTTGCGTTCAGGCTACATGCACGGGTGCATCGCGAATTTCGCGCGGAATTTGTGGCATTGGACTTTTTGGAGAGCCGAGCTTGAAGCGGTTGGCCGCAGCCGCTTGCAGCCATTCGCATGATGCTGTGCGCAGTAGGACGACCAGCGGTCGTAGCTCACTGACGATTGAACGATCGCGTCCCCATTGCCAGCTGCGTTCTCCGCTCTGATCCCCCGGCCGTCGCAACGCGGCTACTGGATTGACTATCGCTGTTCAAATCATCTCAATCACGTTCTCGCTTCGGCTTCCTTAAGATCCATTTCCCCAGCCAATTCCAGTGTCGCTTTCCGGCCGCGTATGTGAAACTCGTGCGAGCGGATGTGATCGAGGGTCACGGGCGGGAAGGTCTCGGCTCTCTGTCGTGGGCTGGTCGCGGGCACCCGAGCGGTATACCGGGCCCGGCCAGAGGGCCGACAAGCAATGCTTGGGCCGAGCCGTTAACCCCCCGTCAACCGTTCCGGCTGCACCGTTGCGCGGATCAGTTCAGGGAACGGAGAGCAACACATGGGTTACACCCTCGGGCAGGCCGCGAAAGCCGTCGGCATGTCCAAAACGTCGATCCTGCGAAGCATCAAGGCGGGCAGGATCAGTGCCGGGCGAGATGAGTTCGGCCAATGGGCCATCGAGCCCTGCGAGTTGCATCGGGTTTACCCGCCTCTGACGGATGACACCGGCACGGGGAACGGTACGGAGGAACGAGGCGTAACCCAGGGTGAAACGACGGCTCTCGCCGAAGTCAATGCACGCGCCACCCTGGCCGAAGCACGACTCTCCGATTTCAAATCAATGCTCGACGACATCCGCGAGCAACGGGACCGCTGGCAGCAGCAGGCGGAACGGCTGGCGGCACTCGCGATCACGGATCAGCGGAAGGAACCCGCACCCGCGCAGCCTCAGTCGTGGCGGCGAATGCTCCCAGCCCCCACCGGGCACCTCCTGTTCCTATGGGTTGTGGGCCTCCTCTGTGGGGGCGTTTTGCTTTCAACTGTTCGCTAACCGTGTCCCTGCTTCGAGACGCGTCGCAGCGCGAGTGATTGAAGCTGTTATCGGCGCTGAAGGGCGCTGCGACGCTCCTCAGCATGAGGGCCGCGAGAGAGACCGGTGACTTTCCGCTGACGGTCGCGGCCTGACGCCAGCAAGGTTCCCAAGCGGGTACATTTTCATTGAATCTTGACCTTTCAGACCCACAGTTTCCCGCTCGGGAACATGGGGTGTCCGTCGATGGCAACGCATGCAGATGGGAGCGCGCTCGAGCGGCGGACTGCGGAGGCCGCATCGGCCTTCGGCTCGCTGATCCGCAGCCGCCGCAAAGCAATGAAAATGCGCCAGGATCAGCTTGCGCTCGCGAGCGGGGTGGGGCGGCGATTTCTCATCGAGCTCGAGGCCGGCAAGCCGTCGTGCCAGCTCGGTCGAAGTCTCCTGGTGGCGCAAGCGCTCGGGCTGCGCCTCGTTGATCTTCTCGGCAGCGGCGCTGCGGCTCCCGCCGCAATCGCGCCCGACCTGTCCGCGCTGCCTGACTTGCCCGAGCTTCCCGACGAGGTGGAGGTCGCGGAATGAACAGCCTGCCGGTGTACTTTGAGCAGCGTCAGGTCGGCACCATCGATGTTGACAAGCACGGCCCGGGCTTCAGCTATGATCCGAGATGGATCGCGTTGCGCGGCGCATTTCCCGTCTCGCTCACGATGCCGCTTGCAGTGGCGCACATCGCTCCGGAAAGTTTCCTTCCGTGGGCGGCAAATCTGCTCCCCGAAAGCGAGCAGCTACAGACTCTTGGGCAGCTTCTCGGCATGGCGCGCAGCGATGTCATCGGTCTGCTGTCGGCGATCGGGGGCGACACCGCAGGTGCACTCTCAATCGGCCAGCCCGGAAGAACTGCTTCGGTACACTGGCGTGCGCTGGAAGCGCCGGAAGACCTCGAGCGGGTCATCGCAGACCTGCCAAGAAAGCCGTTCCTTGCAGGAGAGGAGGGGGTCTCGATGTCGCTTGCAGGCGTGCAGAGCAAGCTCGCCGTCGCCATGGACGCGAGCGGCCGGATCTGCATCCCGATGCATGGCTCGCCCTCGACGCACATTCTCAAGCCCGACGCGCCACGGCTTCCCGGCAGCGTTCAGAACGAGGCCTTTTGTCTCAGCCTGGCAAGACACACGGGAATGCCGGTAGCGCATGTCACAACCGGGCAGGCCGGCAGCCGAACCTATCTGCTCGCGCAGAGATATGACCGAACCAGCGTTGGAGACCGCTGGCGCCGGCTGCACCAGGAGGACTTTTGCCAGGCGCTCGGCAAGCTCCCATCCGCCAAGTACGAAACCAACCACACCGGGCTCGGCGGGCCCACTGTTGCAGCGATGTTCGAGCTCACGCGACGGCATCTGCCGGCGCTCGATCTGTTGCGTCTGTTGGACATGGCGGTGCTCAACGTTCTCCTCTGCAACACCGACGCCCATGCCAAGAATTACGCGATCATGATCAAGGGCAACGGCGCATCGCTTGCCCCGATGTATGACGTCATGTGCGCTGAGGTCTGGGACAACGTCACAAAGAAGCTGGCACAGAGCATCGGCGGCGCGGAACGGGGCGACGCCCTGACAGGGCGATCCTGGAGGCAGTTTGCCCGCGACTGCGGCCTCAATCCGGCCCAGGTCCTGGAGCGCGTGCGTAATCTGGCAGAGATCGTGCTCGCCGAGGCGCAAACAGCCGCCGCGGAGGTGGCTGCGATGCCCGCGGGATCCCACCCCCTCCTCGACCAGGCACGACAGGCGGTGGAACGGCGGGCGACGCTGATCTTGGCTCAGTTGCAGGAACGGGAAGAAGAGGAGGGTCCCGACCGCGTGGATCGCGAGCGTGTCAGCGGCCCGTGCACGCTTCCCTTATAAGATCCGAGCCCCTGTTGCCGGATCGCGGACGTCCCGAGCCCTCCGGAGGGCGCGAAGCTTGCGGGGCGCCTACCTGAGTAATCAAGTCTCCTAAGCTATGCAGTGTGCACTCAAGTAGTGGTACTGCGTCACAAGTTGCCCCTCGACTGTCATTCCGGGACGCGGGCAAATCGGCCGAGCCGATTTGCCTGCGAGCCCGGAATCCATAACCCCAAGCAATAATGTGTGCCACCGCAGCGTAACCACTTTCATCACACTGCACGGCATGTGGTTATGGATTCCGCGCTCCGCTCGCACTCGGACGGCGCGAAGCGCCGATCCGAGCGCTCGCGGCTCCGGAATGACGGCCTAGAGTAGTTTGTGATGCAGTACGGGTAGTGCGGAGGACCGCACAGGATCCGGAAGTTGCAACGAGCTTTCTCGCATCGCATCCGGAACCGTGCCCACGAGATGCACGTTCCTGCTGGCAGGATCAGTCGGGAGGGCTATCGCAGCAGAGGAGTACAATCCCATGTGCGACTACAGCTTGCACGCCGTCGCATCTCGACCCGCAAAGGTTGGGGAGAAGCTGATGACGACGCATTTCTATAAATCGGTGACGCACGGCTTGGCCACGGTCGCAGAGCCCGAAGTGGCAGTCTGCCTTCTGCCAGGTACGGAGGTCGCATTCGAGCGGGAGGTAAAGTACACGCATCCCCTGGCCTGGTTCCGAAATCGCTCGATCAAAGAGAAGGTTGCCCGCTTCCGGCAGGTCGATATCGACAATCCGGGCAGGCATCACGACGCGTTCGAGTTTCCCAGCGGTACGATCGTGCTGGTCACGCGACTGGTCGAAAATCAGAGCTTGACCGTGCTTCAGCTGCCGAGCACCGCGCAGATGCGCGATGAGAAGGAAGCGACGCAGAACGAGCGTGCTTCGATAAACACCTGAACTGATGCGCTGCCGGCTGGCTGCCGACATCAGCCAGCTGGATCGCTGCCATTTCGGGATTTGGAGCAATCGCGGGGGACTTCTCTCCCGGGATGCGGTCTCGTCGTGACTGAGGCGGAGCCGCTTGCAGGGTTTGTCGAGCCGCACTGAGCCAGCAATATCGAGGCGCAACAGGGTCAGTGCGTAAACCTGCGGCGTTTGTTCAAGCGAGCCCGAGCTGCCAACCAGGAACTTGGATAAACCGCCTGACGTGACAAACCAATCTGACGTTGCTGCGGTAGCCACAAGTAGCTATATTTTTGCGATGACCACGGTCTCGATCAAACAAGCAAAGGACCGCCTGACGGCATTGGCTCGGCGGGTCGAAAGAGGCGAGACAGTCGTGATTACCCGCAATGGTAAGCCAATCTTGGATTTAGTCCCGCATCGGCAAAAGGGTGGGCTTAAAGCCAAGGCCATTACATCGTTCAAGCGAAAGCATGGAGTTCGCGCCATCGTCACGCGCATATCAAACGATTTCGATGCCCCCTTGCCGGAGGATTTCCTATTGCGACGGCGCTCTTGAGCCGTGCGGCTCCTGCTCGACACAAATGTGTTTCTGACCATTCTCGGCGAGCGGATTAATACGCTTAAGCGTCTGATGCAGGAGGCGCTTGTCTCCTCCGAAGCCGCGGTTCATGTGAGCGTTGCCAGTTTCTGGGAGATTGCAATCAAGGTGCGGCTGGGAAAGCTCGCCCTGGGCATGCCGCTTGCTCTGCTCCCGGAGCTGACGCAACGCCTGGGAGTTGAACTCATCGCAATCAATCACCATCACGTTCTGACAGCTGTTGAACCCGAGCCTGCGACGCGCGATCCCTTCGATCGACTTCTCCTTGCGCAGTGCCTGACTGAGAATTTGCGCTTGATGACAATCGATCGAGCCCTCCTCGCGCATCCTCTGGCGTGGCGAGCTTGATGCAGCAGCCGGAATGAAAAGGATGAGCATGGTCGTGCCGAAACGTACCTACGCCGACCTGCACGAGCATCTTGGTCGGCTGGATGCCGCAGGGCTGCTCCACCGCATCGATTCCCCGGTGAACAAAGATACGGAGATGCACCCGCTGGTGCGCTGGCAGTTTCGCGGCGGCATCGCGGAAGGAGATCGCAAGGCGTTCCTGTTCACCAACATCGTCGATTCAAAAGGGCGTCGCTATGACATCCCGGTGGCAGTCGGAGCAATCGCCACCAATCCCGAAATCTATCGCATTGGCATGGACGTGGCGCGAATCGAGGATATCGGTCCGGCATGGGAACGCGCCATTGCAAGCCCGATTCCACCGCGCATTGTCGAAAGCGCGCCTTGCCAGGAAGTAGTGGTCGACGGCCCCGGTCTTGCGGGGTCAGGCCAGGGCCTGGAATCGCTGCCGATCCCGATCTCGACCCCCGGTTTTGATGCCGCGCCGTACCTCACCGCCACCTGCGTGATCACGCGCGATCCCGACACCGGTGTCCAGAACATGGGGACCTACCGCTGCCAGCTCAAATCCGCGACGCGGCTCGGCATGATGACGCTCTCGAACCTGCGCGCCGGCGGCTACGAGCACTGGCGCAAGCACCATGGGCGCGGACAGGGGATGCCGGTCGCGATCGTGGTCGGGTGCCCGCCGGTGGTGGCGTTCCAAGGACCGCAAAAGCTTCCGCTCGATGTCGATGAAATTTCGGTGGCCGGAGGCCTCGCGGGAGGACCGATCAACGTTGTGCGGGGGCGCAGCGTAGACCTTCTCGTGCCGGCTGAGTCCGAGCTCGTCATCGAGGGTTATGTTGAGCCGGACTACCTGGAACCGGAGGGGCCGTTCGGGGAATCGCACGGGTATGTCGCGTTGGAGGACTACAACCTCATCGTCAATGTCACCGCGATCACGCGCCGGCGCGATGCGATCATTACCTCGATCATCTCCCAGGTGACGCCGAGCGAGTCGAGCGTCGTCAAGAAGCTTGCCTACGAGCCTCTCTTCCTCGCCCATCTGCGGGACGGTCTTGGCATCAAAAGCATCAAGCAGGTTTCGCTGCATGAGCCGCTTACCAACCTGCGCAAGGTCGTCATCCTGCAGTTCGCCCCCGCGGTACCGCGGACCGAGATCTGGCGGGCTCTGCACGGTGCGCTCACGCTGCATCCGTTCGTGGGTAAATTCGTCATCGCCGTTGACGAGGACATCGAGCCGCGTAATGCCGACGCAGTTTTCTGGGCTATGTCCTATCGCTGCAACCCGGCGATCGACATCAGCGTGGTGCCTTATCGGGAGCCGGGCCATGGACCGCGCACGAGCGACAAGCCCGAGCTCGATTCGGCGCTGCTGATCGACGCTACCATGAAGCATCCAATGCCGCCGTTGGCGCTGCCGAAGCGTGAATACATGGAGGGGGCCAAGGCGTTGTGGGAAAAGCTGGGGTTGCCGCCGCTCAAGCCCGAAAGCCCTTGGTTCGGCTACTCGCTTGGCGATTGGACGGAGGAATGGGATCGAAGCGCGATCGCAGCGACGCGCGGCGAGTGGATGGAACGCAGCGAGTCGTATCGCCAACGGCGCCGGCGCGGGGTGGTGGCGAACACGCCAGTACGCGCCATCGAGAATGAAGACCCGGAATGAGCGACAGCGAATACCAGCGATGGGAGAGCCGGTTTGCTTCTCCGGAATACATCTTTGGGCTAGAGCCCAATGTTTTTCTGGCCACCCACAAACAGTTGCTGCCGAAGCAGGGGCGGGCGCTGGCCATCGCGGATGGAGAAGGTCGAAACGGGGTATGGCTCGCGGAGCAGGGTCTCGACGTACTCTCGATTGATTTCTCCTCGGCGGCGCAGTCCAAGGCCCAGGCTCTGGCACGCCAACGCGGAGTTGTCATCCGCACGCGGCTCCTGGATGTGGCGCGTTACGACTGGCCAGAGTCCGCCTTCGATGTGGTGGTGGATATCTTCACTCAGTTCTCCGATCCAGCCGAGCGGAAGGCCAAATTCGCCGGCATTCGCAAGTCCCTCAAGCCGGGAGGGCTATTGCTGCTGCAGGGCTATCGACCCGAGCAGATAGTTTATGGCACCGGCGGACCCAAATCCCCTGCCCATATGTATACGCGGGCGCTGCTGGAGTCCGAGTTTTCCACGTTCAGCAGAGTTCAGATCGAGGAGCAGGACGTCGAGATGCGCGAAGGAACCGCGCACGCGGGAATGTCCGCAGTGATCAGTCTCGTGGGCTGGAAATAGAGCATGTCCAGCAAAAGTGGGAACCGGTTTTGCGAGAAGGACATGCTAAAAAGAGGATGGAGCGGGATGACGCCTCGAAGAAAAAGTCATCCCGCTCTAGCGCGCGCCAATGAACGCCGACCTGACCACGACTGTCGTGGCCTGGGCGACTGAGACGGCTCGTCGCGCCATGGAGCTTCCGTCGCGAGAAACGCGCGAAGCGTATCTTGCCGAGCGTCACGACGAGATCAGGCAAGGAGCCGTCGCAGAAGGGGCGGGGGAGGGGGACGCTCTGATGCTCGCGGACATGTGCGTGGACGCCGCGCGCCGGATCATGGTCGAGCTCATAGCGCACCGCGCCGGCGAGCCCAAGGGCCGCGCCTAAAGCGCGTTCCAATGTATTTTCAGCACCGTCACCATACCGCGGACGCATTTCTGGGGCGAACAACATAGGGAGTAAAGCGGAGGGCCATACGCTAGAAACGTTGCGCACCAGTCCGTTAAGTTGACAGCCAAGCAACACCCCAATGGCGAGTGAGTTGACGACATGCCGGCACTGACGGGCGCCACCGGTTCCGCGACGCAGTTTGCAGAGAATTTGCTGAGCCCTCTGAACGATGCCGCGCGGCGGGAACGAGCGGCCGTGCTGGCTCTCATCGTTTATGTCGTGCTGTGGACCGCCTACGGGGTCATCGCCAAGGGCAGCCAGGACATCCACATCGACATGTCGGAACAGTTCACGCTGGCTCGTGAATTGGCACTGGGCTACCCCAAGCACCCGCCGTTGACGATGCTGATCGTGCGCCTCTGGTTCAGCGTGTTTCCGACGACCGATTGGGCCTATTACCTGCTTGCGACCGCAAATGCCGCGCTTGCTCTGTGGATCGCGTGGCGGCTCTACGCGCAATTTCTCGACGGGGAAAAACGAGTCCTCGGTGTGGCGCTGCTTACCCTGGTGCCCTTCTTCAATTTCCATGCTCTGAAGTTCAACCCGAATACCATCCTGATGCCTTTATGGGCCGCAACCACCCTGTTCTTTCTGCGTTCGTTTGAAACACGGCGATCGCTCGACGCCGTGCTTGCAGGGTGCTTCGCCGCGCTGGCAATGTATGGAAAGTATTGGTCCATAGTGCTGCTGTTGGGCTTGGCGGTGGCAGCGGTGGCGGACCCTCGCCGGGCCGATTATTTCCGCTCAGCCGCGCCCTGGATTACCGTGGTTTCTGGTGGGCTGGTGCTCGCCCCACATCTTATTTGGCTCCTCGACAATGATTTTTCACCTTTCTCCTATGCGCTCTTGGTGCATGGAGAGGCGAGCTTCGCCTCCTCTTTGGCCGGGGTCATCGGCTACGTGGCGGGAAGTGGTGCATATGCCCTGATTCCCATCCTTATAGTGCTTGTGGTTGCGCGGCCCAGTCAAAAGGTTCTCTGGGACATGCTTTGGCCGCTCGATCTGCACCGCAGACTCGCAGCCGCCGCCTTCTGGGCAACCTTGCTGATCCCCGCGCTGGCGGCGCCTTTAGGCGGGGTGCGGTTGACGTCGCTGTGGTCGATGTCGGCCTGGACCCTCTTGCCGGTGATGCTGTTGTCCTCCCCGCTGGTGACGATTGCGCGCAAAGACGCTGCCCGCATCGTCGCGGCCGCCGCCGTGTTTCCGTTGGTCATGCTTGCCGGCGCTCCCGCGATCGGCTTCGCCGTGCACCGGATTGGAGCCCCTGAGGAGGGGCACGCCTCGGTGCTGGCCGAGACCGTCGATCAGTTCTGGCGGGAGGCGATTGACGCGCCACTGAAGGTGTTTGGGAGCACGGATACGTTCACCTATGGGGTTCCGTTTTACCTGCGCGAGCACCCCGCCGTGGTTCATCTGCTGGAGCGACCGGCAACGCCGCAAGAAGAAGCGCTGATCGCAAGGGACGGTGTTGCGCTGCTCTGCCCAATGACCTCGGTTATCTGCCTGGGCGCAGCCGATGCGCGTGCGGCTGCCGTGTCCGGCGCGAGGCGAAAGGAAGTGGAGATCAGGCGCTCTTATTGGGGCAGCGAAGGCCGCTCCGAACGCTACGCCATCGTTGCCATTCCCCCTTCCGAGTCGGTTCCGACGAGGCAATGAGACCCGTCGAGTATCTCGCCCACAAGGAGATCCAAACCGAGATCCCGCCGGATGGCGGTTGCATGTGCAGCTGGAATTTTGTCGTCAAAAGCGTAGCTTAATATTCTTGCGCAGCTCTGGGCCGAAGAATGCAAGCAAAGCGGCGCCATAAGCCAGCGCTCCTACGATTGCGAGGCTGAGCAGCGCGATATAATCGTGCAAAGGCGCCGCGGCGGGCCAAATCCGCGCCATACCGGCCTGCGCCGACCAGAGGACGACGGTAAGCACGCAGCCCGCTCCGAGGAGCCCGCCGATGCTCTTGCGCAACCGGGGATCAAACGTGAAGTGGCCTTGGCGCGCCGCAAACCATGTGACCAGCCCTAGATTGAGCCACGCGCCGATCGACGTCGCCAGAGCAAGACCGACCTGCGCAAAGGGCCGCATCAGGACGATCTTGAGCAGCACATTTACTGCCACCGCGGTGAGCGATGCCTTGACGGGGGTCGCGGTATCCCCGCGAGCGAAAAAGGTGGCCGTAGCGCTGCGGATCAGCACGAAAGGCAACAGGCCCACGGCATAGGCGGAGAGCGTCTGCCCGGCGGCGCTGGCATCCGATGCAGTGAATGCGCCGCGCACGAACAAGGCCCGCATGATTAGATCGGGCACCAGGAGAAACGCGACCACGCAAGGGATCGACAGGAGCAGCGTAAATTCGATGGCGCGCGTTTGCGCGCGATGCGCACCCCGTTCGTCGCCGGATGCGATCCGACTCGCCATTTCCGGCAAAACCACGGTGCCGGCGGCAATGCCGACTACGCCGATCGGCAACTGATTGAGCCGATCTGCATAGTACAGGGCCGAGAGTGCCCCGGCGGAAAGAAAGCTGGCAATAATGGTATCGGCAAACAGCGCGACCTGGACGCCGGCCGAGCCGATCGTGGCCGGCAGAAGCGCCCGGAAGAAGCGCTTCACGTCCTCATCCCATTTCGGCCAGCGCAGGCTCGCCAGCACGTCGTTGCGCAGCGCATCGCCGCCTACGAGCAGCAGCTCCAGAATTCCCGCCAGCAACACCCCCCAGGCCGCAGCCTGGCCGGGCGAGGGAAAGAACGCCGCCAGCATGAGGGTGACAATCATGGCGGCGTTGAGCAGAATAGGGGCAGCCGCGACTGCTGCAAATCGGGATAACGCGTTGAGGATCCCGCCATACAGGGTAACCAGGGAGACGAGCAGCAGATATGGAAATGTGATCCGCGTGAGCTCCACTGCCAGGCCAAACCGCAGAGCGTCCTCGGTGAATCCCGGTGCGAGGAGGGTGATCAGCGCAGGCGTGAACAAGAGCGCGGCCGCGAGCAGAATGACCTGGCTCGCCAACAGCAAGGTAAAAACCCGATCAGCGAATATTCTGGCGCAATCTGCTCCGCTTTGTTTGCGAATGCGCGCGTAGGCCGGGACGAACGCCGCATTGAAGGCGCCTTCCGCGAAAATCGCACGAAAATGATTGGGCAATCTCAGCGCTACAAAGAACGCGTCGGCGACGGGGCCTGCGCCGAGCACCGCGGCGAGCACGATGTCCCTTGCAAAGCCGCTAAGTCGTGACAGCAGGGTCAAGCCGCCGACAGTAAAAATGTGTCCGACCATCGGGGCCTGCCCGCGCCTCATTCGCAAACGGATCGCCGCAAGTATGTCCACACCTCTGAGTGGGGCCGCCAGTCTGCGCGTGGGCAAACCGCTCCGATGCTGAGCAGGTAATTCAATCAGCAGGTGATCCCCGGTAGGAGCCGGGGAAAGGTTTGCCCACCCTACAAACAGGATCTCATCGTCGCCGCGATGTCTAAAATGAGGCAGCCCTTGAAAAATGCAGTGCCCAGGCTCGCCGAGAACCTGGCTTTAGCCTGTCACCCTGCGCGGGCCCGCTCGGCGGTGGCCGACGCTCCGAGCCGCTCCGCTGTCAAGGCAACGGATGGCGATTTCAAGGCTTGCCACGGCCTCCTCGCCGGAAACTGCCGGCTCTCTTGAGTCGCGGATCGCTTCCACGAACGACTGCAGCTCCGCACGCAGGGGTTCGGCGTGACCGACCGAGAGATGCCGCATCGAATAGCTGCCGTCCGGTTGAAAACCGAAGCACTCGGTGACCTGCCGGGTCAGCAGGTCACCCATGATGTATTTGTTCCGCGTTGCAACGGTCACGTTGCGTGCCTTGAATGGCGTGAGCCAGTTCGTGTTGATGTGAGCGAGCACGCCGGAGGCAGTCCGGAACTGGAGCAGCGCGATATCCTCGCGCTCAGCGACGGCGCTCGACAGCTGAGGTTGTACTTCTGCTATCTCTGATTCGGTGAACCAGCGGATCAGATCGATATCGTGCACCGCAAGGTCGATCACCACGCCCACGTTGGACATTCGCGGCGGAAATGGGCCCACGCGGGTAATGGCTATCGACAGGATATCCTCCGCGCGAATCGCTCGCTTGATCGCCTCCACGGTGGGGTTGAACCGCTCGACGTGGCCTACCATCAGCGAAACACCGGCGTGCCGGGCCGCTGCGATGATGGCACGCCCTTCCGCCACCGATGGAGCAATAGGCTTCTCCACCAGAACATGCGCGCCGCGCTTGATACAGGTCACTGCCAGCTCGAGGTGGAGGTGGGTTGGCGCGGCGATCGTGACCGCATCCACACCTTCTGCAAGCAAACCCTCGGCATCGGGGAAGGCTGCACAGCCCAGCGCCCCGGCTACCATCTCCCCCTGCTTCGAATCAGGGTCTGCCACGCCCACCAGCCTTACCCCTGCCATATCGGCGAGCACGCGCGCGTGATTGCTTCCCATGACCCCCACGCCGACTACGCCGATACGCAATCGGGGATGTGAGCCCAGATCCACGGATTTAATCCCTAAAGGCAACAGACCCCCCTCCGTGCTGATTGGCGGCCCTCCCTAGCATGTCGAGATCGCCCTGGCGATTCCTGCGCTCCCCGCCATGCACACGATTTGAGTCAAAGAATTACACGGCGGACCAGCGACGGTTGTATCAGGGATCCCCCCGAACGGGTGCGCCCCTGGGCAACGCCGATTATCACTGGAGCGCGCGGGGCGGATTAGCGTAAGCATGGTCCGCTGAACAGCGGGCGACGCGGCCGATCCGGTCAGGGACGATCTGAGCCGCCAACCGCCGAGGAAGGGTGTCCCCCTGCCAAGAGAGGCGGGTCATTACACGAAATGAGAGATCTTGCCGCGCAAGCGCACACGCTTCGGACTTGGCTTGGCAATCACGCGCTGCCGCTGTGGTGGGAGCTGGGATCCGATCACGCTCGGGGCGGCTTCCATGAGGCCATCGATCTTGAAGGCAGACCGGTGGCGCACCCGCACCGCGCACGCTCGATTGCGCGGCAGGCCTTCTCGTATTGTGAGGCGGGTCGACTCGGCTGGGAAGGCCCGTGGGACGAAGCAGCCAACCATGCGCTCCTTTATCTCCGTAACCACTTCGTCCGTTCCGACGGGACCATCAACTCCGTCGTGGATCTCGACGGCCGATGCCGAGATGCGCGGTTTGAGCTCTACAACCAGGCATTTGCTTTGCTCGCCTATGCGAGCGCCCACGCAGCATTCGGGGAGGGCGCGGGTTGGCGTCAGATGGCCGCGCAGCTACGCACTACTCTTGAAGAGAAATACGCTCATCCTGTTGCGGGGTTCATCGAAGATCCCTCAGGTCTACAGGCGCAATCGGCCAATCCGCATATGCATCTCCTTGAGGCGGCGCTCGCATGGATTGCTCTCGATCCGGATCCGGGGTGGCGCCGAATGGCGGATTCCCTCGTGGCTTTATGCGTTGAAAGAATGATCGAGAAGAAGACCGGCGCGCTGCGCGAATTCTTCGCTGCGGATTGGACCCCTGCGCCCGGGATCGCCGGGAGCATTTGTGAGCCGGGGCACCACTACGAATGGGCTTTTCTGCTGTATCGCTGGGCCGACTACACCCGCTCTCCGAGACCGGAGGCTGCATCAAGGCTGATCGTCTTCGCGGATGCCCATGGCATCGACCCGGACCGGGCTGTCGCGATCAATGCCGTGCTCATCGATGGCAGCGTGCATGATCCGGTGGCAAGGCTCTGGGCCCAGGCGGAGCGGATTCGAGCTTATCGCATTGACGGTCGGGACGATGCCCAGGTTGCCGGCGCCGTCGCAGCCTTGCTGCGCTTTCTTGATTTAAAAAAGCAGGGCCTGTGGTTCGACCGATTGGACGCAAGCGGAAAGTTTGTCGAGGAGCCGGCGCGGGCAACAAGTCTTTATCACATCATCGGGGCTGTGATCGAATTAACCGCGACGCTGAGCGCAGGCGGAGAGGTGCACCAGGCAGAGAAAGAGCGCGGTTATCTCGATGCAATCCGCTCCTCGAGGAGGATCTCATAAACGAGCCACAATGCGCATCGGTTGAATGCGCTCAACCACTGCAGGACTGCGCCGAAGGCAACCAGGCTCGGCTCGGGCGCGCAAGGCGCAAGCCCATTGTCATCTACCTCGTAACCGAGGACTGGTATTTCGTGTCGCATCGCCTCCCGATGGCGCGTGCAGCTCGTGCAGCAGGCTTCGAGGTCCACGTCGCAACCCGTGTCGACCGCCACGGCTCGGCGATAGAGGCCGAAGGTTTTCACCTCCATCCCATCTCGTGGCGCCGTGGCAGCCTGGACCCGCGCGATCTCTTTCGCGTGCTGCGCGAAGTCCGTCGACTTTACCGCAAGCTCACGCCGGATCTCGCGCATCACGTAGCACTGCCGGCAACCCTGGTTGGATCGCTTGCCGCTACCGGGCTTCCGACGGTGTGTGTCAACGCAATGACCGGGCTTGGAACGCTGTTCATAAGCAAGGAGCCGAAAATCCGGGCTGCTCGCGCCATCGTCACACCGGTGCTGAGCAGACTCCTGAGTCGCACCGCCTCGGTGGTACTGGTGCAAAATCGCGATGACCGCGCAGTGATGGAAAGCTTCGGAGTAGATCCCAGCCGGATTGCGCTCATCCCCGGGTCTGGGGTCGACATCGACCTCATGAGGCCTTCGCCCGAGCCAGCCGGTTCGGTCACGATCGGATTTCTGGGCCGCCTAGTGGAAGCAAAGGGAATCCGCACTCTGGTTGAGGCCCACGGATGCCTCTGCGCCCGCGGTCGGGATATTCGATTAATGATTGCGGGTACGCCGGATGTGGCAAACGCGGGCTCTATCCCGGAGGAAGAGATCAGCGAATGGGGCAGGCGCCGCAACGTTTCCTGTTTGGGATTTGTGGAGGATATTGCCGCGCTTTGGACATCCGTCCACATCGCCGTCCTGCCATCGCATCGGGAAGGATTGCCGCTCAGCCTGCTCCAGGCTGCGGCTTGCGGCAGACCTCTGATCGCGACCGACGTGCCGGGCTGCCGCGATATAGCGCGCCGCGATCATAACGCACTGTTAGTCCCCATCGACGATATCGAAGCACTCGCGCAAGCGATCGACCGGCTGGCGCTCGACCCCGAGCTTCGGCGCCGCTTCGGCGCCGCGAGCCGGCTGCTGGTCGAGCGAGAATTTTCCAGCCAACGGATCGGGCGCGATCTGATCGGCCTCTACCGAAGCATGCTCGAGCAACGGGGTGGGGTGAACAGTTGCGCATAACGCCCCAAGCGCAGCGCTATCGCATATGGCTTGGCCGCATAAGGGACCGATAGGAAGGGGCGGCAGCCCAAGCCTGATCTTGCAATTTACAACTCGCGGTTGCTTGCAGTTGTGAACAAATAGTGATTATATAGAGAACATAGAGGAACCCGGCCGAAGATCGTGCCGGGCTTTTCCGCGGGCAGCATGCCGATCACCGGCGGCGTTTTTCGGCCGCGCGCAAAAGCACCAGCGGCCCCGGAACGAAAGGCGTCATGCCAGAGGGGGAAACAGACATGCGATTTCAGAAAGGCCAAAGCGGCAACCCGGCCGGTTCGTCCACGCGGCTCGCGCAATCGCGCCAGCGTGGCTCGTGCACAGCTTGCTGGAGAACGAGGCGGAGGAACCTCGCGCGCAAGACAATCCCCGTTCAGGCACTGGCGGCACACGGTTTCGACGAGGGCCTGGTCGCGGTGGAGCAGATGCCCGTCGGCAAGCCCAAGCGCGGTCGGGCCCTCACTCTTTTTTTCCATACTCTACCAAAGGTTGAAAAATCATTGTAGATTCATTGTTGTTTACAATGGCCCGTAATCTTCTCCCGTAATGGTTGCGCTCAGGCCGGCGATCTGACTAGCCCCGAATTGCGTCGTCGCAATTCGGGGAGGCCGTCCCCCGGATGGCACGAAAGGCGCGCCATCCCGGCTACAGTCCAGCGCGTGGAGTTGCTCGCAACAGGCCTGCTCGCTTATGGGATATTGCCCCGGACAGCCTCCCGTGTCCGGTTCTGGAGGGGTTCTCGTGCATGCCGTTCCAAATCATTCCGGTGATCATGTGCGGCGGAGCAGGTACCCGGCTCTGGCCGGTGTCCCGCGAGAGCATGCCGAAGCAGTTCGTGCCTTTGATCGGCCAAGGCTCGACCTTTCAGCAGGTAATGCGGCGGGTCTGCGACCCCGATCTGTTTGCGCGTCCCATCGTCATCACCCATTCTGAATTCCGTTTCGTCGTCGCCGAGCAATTGCGTGACTGCGCCGTCAGCGCGGATATCGTGCTCGAACCTCTGCGCCGGGATTCGGGGCCGGCGGTTGCGGTCGCAGCCGTGCTGGCGAGCGAACGCGATCCTGAAGCTCTGGTGCTCATGCTCGCGGCCGACCACGTGATTCGCAAGACATCCGATTTCCGCCACGCGTGTCGAGATGCAGCCGAGACGGCTGCGCAGGGCCGCATCGTGACGTTCGGCATTCATCCGACCTATGCCGCAACCAATTACGGCTATATTCGCGCGGGAAAAGCCATCAACGGCGCCGGCGTGCGCGAGGTTGAGGCTTTCGTGGAAAAGCCCGATGCGGAGACGGCGTCGAAATACGTCGCCGATAATTATCTCTGGAACAGCGGCAACTTTCTCTTTCATGCCGCTACCATGTGGCGTGAGATCGAGCAGCTCGAGCCGCTCATGGCCGAAGCCGTGAGCGCATCGGTCGCAGGCGCAACCCGCGACCTCGACTTTCTGCGGCTTGCACCTGAGCCATTCGCGCGCGCGCCGAAGAAGTCGATCGACTACGCGGTCATGGAACGCACAAAGCGTGCGGCAGTGGTTCCGGCGGATCTCGGCTGGTCGGACATCGGCAGCTGGAGCGCGGTGTGGGACGTGCTGGATCATGATGCGGCGGGCAATGCCGTCGAAGGACCGGCTTTGCTGTCTGACACTCGCAACAGCCTGGTGCGCTCCGAAGATTCCATACTCACGACCGTGATCGGCCTCGATGATGTCATTGTCGTTGCAACCTCGGATGCGGTTCTCGTGGTTCCGCGCACCCGAGCCGAGGAAGTGAAGGGACTCGTCGAGCAGCTCAAGACCCAAAACCACCGCGCCGCGGTCGAGCACCGCCGCATCTATCGACCGTGGGGCTATTATCAGGACGTGGACCTGGCCGCACGCTACAGAGTGAAGCGCATCGTCGTGAAGCCGGGCAGCAAGCTGTCGCTGCAAAAACACTTCCACCGCTCGGAGCACTGGGTCGTGGTCAGGGGAGCCGCAGAGGTCACCTTGCATCAGGACGTTCGCACCGTGCATGAGAACGAATCGATCTACATTCCGATCGGCAGCGTTCATCGTCTTGCCAATCCAGGGAAGATTCCCCTCGAGCTGATCGAGGTTCAGGTCGGCAGCTATCTGGGCGAGGACGACATCATGCGCATCGACGACGTCTATGGCCGGCAATAATCGATACTAGGGCGGCAAAGGGACGTCGTTACGCCCGACGCTGATGTAGGCGAAGCCTTTCTCGCTCATTGCGGCGGGTCTGTAGATGTTGCGCAGGTCGACCACCACCGGGTTGCGCAGCAACGCCTTGGCCCGGTCGAGATCAAGGGCGCGGAACTGATCCCATTCGGTCAGAATCACCATTGCGTCGGCACCGGCGATGCAGGAAAAAGGGTCATCGGCGGGTTCAACTCCCGGCATCAGCTTGCGCGCTTCCGGCATTCCCTGCGGGTCAAAGGCGCGCACCCGTGCCCCGCGTGACAGCAGCGCAGGCACGACGACCAGGCTTGGCGCCTCGCGCATATCGTCCGTGTTCGGCTTGAACGTGAGACCGAGCACCGCCACCAGCTTGTCACGCACGGAACCGCCGCATGCCGCTACGATCTTTTCGGCCATCGCCATCTTACGCGCCGCATTGGCTGCGATCACCGCGTCTACAATGCTGCTGCGGGCACCGTATTTCTCCGCCATAGCTGCCAGCGCGGCGGTGTCCTTGGGAAAGCAGGAGCCGCCGAAACCCGGACCGGCATGCAGGAACTTTCCAGCGATGCGGCGGTCGAGGCCCATCCCGCGCGCCACCTCCTGTACATCGACCGAGCACCTTTCGCAGATGTCGGCCATCTCGTTGATGAAGGTGATCTTGGTGGCGAGAAACGCATTCGAGGCATATTTGATCAGTTCCGCGGCCCGCCGGCTGGTGAAGAGAATCGGAGTTTCGTTGAGGGACAGCGGCCGGTAGATCTCGCGCATCACCTGTCGTGCGCGTTCGTCCTCGGTGCCAACAACCACCCGATCCGGCCGCTTGAAGTCCTCGATCGCGGCGCCCTCGCGCAAGAACTCCGGGTTCGAGACGACCGCAAACTGCGCTGCTGGTGCTGCCTTGCGCATGATGGCCTCGATCTGGTCGTTGGTCGCAACGGGAACCGTTGATTTGGTGACCACGACGGTGAAGCCGGTCATCTCGGCGGCAACCTCGCGCGCGGCATCGTAGACGTATGACAGGTCAGCAAAACCGTCGCCGCGCCGTGAAGGCGTCCCCACCGCGAGGAACACGGCATCAGCTGCCGCGATTGCGGCGGCAGGCTCGGTGGTGAAAGACAGACGACCGGCCGCAACATTGGTTGCGATCAGGAAGTCGAGCCCGGGCTCGAAGATCGGCAGCGTCCCTTTCTTGAGCTGCGCGATCTTTTCCGCATCCTTGTCGATGCACGTCACCACATGCCCAAAGTCGGAAAAACAGGCGGCGGACACCAGCCCCACATAACCGCTGCCGATCATCGCAATGCGCATGAGCTGATCCTCAGGCGTTCCGGTTTCGCCGTTCCTGTTCCTTCAGGACGGTGACGAGATCGGCCTTGACCATGTCGTGCACGAGCGTCTCGAAGCTGGTCTTGTGATGCCAGCCGAGGTTGGCGCGCGCCTTGCTCGGGTCGCCGAGCAGGTGGTCGACTTCAGTGGGACGAAAATAACGCGGGTCAACCTCGACCAGAACATCACCCGTCGTCTTCTCCACTCCTTTTTCCGCGACGCCGGATCCCGTCCACGCGACCGCATAGCCGATGTGCGAGAAGGCGTTTTCCACGAATTCACGCACCGAATGGCTCTCCCCGGTGGCCAGCACGTAATCGCCCGGCTCCTCCTGCTGCAGCATGAGCCACATGCCCTCGACAAAGTCGCGGGCATGTCCCCAGTCCCGCAAGGCATCGAGATTCCCCAGGAACACTTTTTTCTGCAAACCGCATTTGATCGATGCGACTGCGCGCGTGATCTTGCGGGTAACGAATGTTTCGCCTCGGATCGGGCTTTCATGATTGAACAAGATGCCATTGGAGGCATGCATGCCATAGGCCTCCCGGTAATTGACCGTGATCCAATGCGCATAGAGCTTCGCCGCCGCATAAGGCGAGCGCGGATAAAAAGGGGTCGATTCGCTCTGCGGGATTTCCCGGGCCTTGCCGAACAGCTCGGAGGTTGAAGCTTGATAGAATCGGGTCTGCTTTTCGCGCCCCAAGATGCGAATAGCCTCAAGCAGGCGCAGCGTGCCAAGGCCGTCGGCATTGGCAGTATATTCGGGGGTCTCGAAAGAGACTTGGACATGCGATTGCGCCGCCAGATTGTAGATTTCGTCCGGCTGGGTCTCCTGCACGATCCGAATGACGTTCGTTGCGTCCGTGACATCGCCGTAGTGCAGATGAAACGAGACGCCCGTTTCGTGCGGATCGTGAATGAGGTGATCGATTCGTTCAGTATTGAAGGAGGACGAACGACGCTTCATGCCGTGAACGACGTAGCCCTTGCCGAGGAGATATTCGGCAAGATAGGCGCCATCCTGACCAGTGGCGCCGCAGATCAAAGCGACTTTCCGTTCCGGCATGTTGCAACATTGCCCTTCTCGGTGATCACTCGAATTTCTCAGCACCACCCGATCCATTCGAGGCGCATGCCAGCATCACTCGCATGCGCTGTCGGGAAAGCCGTGCTCTTTCAGCGCCGCTGAGTGCGTTGCCGCGGCGCAGCCGGATAGAGCAGCCAGACGATGGCTCCGGGGAGCGATCCGATGGCCAGAGTTAGACCGAAGCACACCGACAGGACAAGGGCTTGCTCCGGCGCAACGCCGTAGCGTGCCAGCAGGCCGACAACTGCGATCTCGCGAAGGCCCCAGCCGTTGATCGATGCTGGCACGAGGGCGACGCCTGTCATCACCACAAACAGGAGAGCCAGATCGGAAAAGGGCAGCATCAACCCTTGAGCCCGCCCGAGCAACCAGATCAGGCACATGGTGAGCGCGTGGATCAGGCACGCTAACCCGAAGATCAGCAGACCTTTCGGCCCGAGAAGCACGCGCCGAGCATCCGCGGCGAATTGTGCAATCCAACGTAGATGGCGCAGGCGATTGAGCAGCGGCAGAAGCACCGGCAAGAGCGCAAGGCCGGCAAGGCCGGCGATGAGCGCGCTGCCGTAGAGCACGAGTACCGTGTTGCGATAGCCCCCGAGATCGGCAGTAGCGGGCGAAAGCAGGACAATAAAAAAACCCGCCGCCACGATCAGGCCGGCTCCTACGCCACGATCGAGGATGACGCTGGTCAGGGCAGTGCGCCAATCAGACCCGATGCGAACGACCAGCCAAGCGCGTACACCTTCCCCCGCTACATTGGGCAAGACTTGCGCGAAGAATAATCCGATCGCGGTGACGGCGATCATCGAGCTCTTGCCTATCGGTTCATGCGTGGCAGCAAGGCCGTTCAAAATCTCGCGCCAACGCATCGCCACGATGGGTATCTGCAGCATCACCGCCGCCATGGCCAGTGCGACCCAGCGAAATTGCAGCAGGACAATGGACCGGGAAATCTCGTTCACATCGATTTTATGCAGCAAGTACCAGAAGCAAATGCCGGTCACGAGCAGCTTAAGCGCAATGATTGCGCCCCGCTCAAGCGAGCGGGTGCCTATCTTGGCAGCATCGTCCGTTGCGCTCAGGCTCATTTTCACGATCTGCGAACGTAGCCGCGAATAACTCAAACCGATCAAGTCGCGACAGCAACCGGCAGCCCTACCGTATTGGCCGATACGCTCCGAAGCTGCAAGTCTACAATTGGGCAAGGTGCGACCGGGAGCGCGCCGCAGCTTCGGGATCAAAGACCATTTTTCGACACTTTCTTGCAGGTAGGCTGCCAAGTCTATATCAGTCACCGTCATGCTCGATCGCAGGCTCCCGATGCGGTATTTGGTCCGATGTTTGGCGCCCTTCGCGGCAGGGGCTGTGGCGCTGCTTGCTGCCTGCGGCCAGCAGCAAAAGCCGCAGGTTGCGCCCTCCGCCCCGAAGGTCACGGTTTCAATACCACTTCAACGCACCATCGTAGACCATGACGAGTATGTCGGCCGATTTGTCCCTGTAGAGATGGTCGAGCTGCGTTCACGCGTATCGGGCTATCTCGACAAGGTGCATTTTCAGGATGGCCAGCATGTAAAACAGGGCGACCTCCTGTTCACGATCGACAAGCGGCCGTTCCAGAACACGCTGGACCAGGCCACCGCCAACCTGGAGACGGCAAAGTCGAATCTGGTCTTTGCAGAGGCCGATCTCGCGCGCGGCCAGCTGCTGATGCGAGAACGCACGATCAGCGAGCAGGTATTCCAGCAGCGCGCGCAAGTCTTCCGTAATGCCCAAGCCGCGGTGGCGGCGAACGAGGCCTTGGTTCGTCAGGCTGCACTTGACGTGGAATTCACCGACATCAGGGCTCCCGTAAGCGGACGAATCGGCGACCGCCGTGTGACGCCGGGGAACCTTGTGACCGGTGGCGCCAGCTTTACCACTACTCTCCTGGGGGTCATCGTATCCACTGACCCTATCCGACTCGAGTTCAGCTTCGATGAAGCCTCGCTGCTGCGCTATGAGCGGTTGACACGGGACGGACAAAATGACGTTACCGGCCGCGGCAATACGACGGTTCGGGCGAAGCTCATCGATGAGCCGACTTTTTCCCATGTCGGACGCATGGACTTTGTCGACAACCTGATCGATCGTGCCACCGGCACGATTCGAGGGCGTGCGCAGTTCCCCAATCCGGACGGCTTGTTTACGCCCGGCATGTTTGCGCGAGTGCAGGTTCCGGCCTCAGCCAGCTATCAGGCAATGCTCCTGCCGGATGCTGCCATCGGCACGGAGCAAGCGCGCAAATACGTGCTCGTTGTCGGCGAGGATAATACGGCGGCGCAGCGTTATGTGACGCTAGGCCCCATTGCGGATGGGTACCGAGTGGTGAAGACCGGCCTCAAGCCGGAGGATCGGGTCATCATCAATGGGCTGATCCGCGCGCGTGTGGGCGGCAAGGTGGTGCCCGAGGAGGTGAGCCCTCCCGTGCAGGCGAGCGCCGTCGGCACGCAGAGCGAGTAGTCTACTCAACGCCGGACTCAGTCAGGTCATTGCGCGATGCGCATCTCGCATTTCTTCATCGACCGCCCGATTTTTGCTTGCGTTCTTTCGATCGTGTTCGTGATCCTCGGCGCAGTGGCGTATGCGCGGTTACCAGTTGCGCAATATCCCGAGATCGCCCCGCCCATCATCAATGTCACCGGCCAATATCCCGGTGCAAGCGCGGATATCGTGGCCAGCACGGTCGTTGCGCCGATCGAGGAGCAGATCAATGGCGTAGAGGACATGCTCTACATGTCCTCGAACTCGACCGCGGACGGTCGTTTCAGCATTGCCGTGAGCTTCGACATCGGCACCAATCTCGATATTGCGCAGGTGCAAGTGCAAAATCGTGTTGCGATCGCACAGCCGAGGCTGCCCGCTGACGTACGCCAAGTCGGCGTGACCGTCACCAAAAGCTCACCCGACCTGATGCTGGTGGTCCACCTTTATTCGCCTGACAGGTCGCGAGATGCGCTCTTCATCTCGAACTACGCCACGTTGGAGATCAAGGACGTGCTTACTCGCATCGAGGGGGTGGGCTCGATTACGGTGTTCGGCAGCCGCGACTACGCCATGCGTGTCTGGCTCGATCCGGACCGGTTGCAGTCGCTCGGGTTGACCGCCGGCGATGTGACGCTGGCGTTGCAGGGCCAGAATATTCAGGTTGCTTCCGGCGTCCTCAACCAGCCACCCGTCGAGCGTCCTGGAGCATTCCAGATCGCGGTCAAGACACTCGGGCGTCTGGCCGATCCCGAGGAGTTCGGCTCGATCATCGTGAAGCAATCACCGGCAGCGGTCGTGCGCCTGCGCGACGTGGCCAAGATCGAGCTCGCCGCGCTCGATTACTCCTCCAACTCCTATCTGAACGTTGAACCGGCGGTTGCGCTCGCCGTGTTCCAGCGCCCCGGCTCGAATGCGCTATCCACCTCGGAGGCGATCCGAGCGACCATGGAGGAGCTGTCGAAGCGTTTTCCGCCGGGACTGACGTCTACCATCATCTACGATCCGACCCAGTTCATTCGGCAGTCAGTCGATGAGGTCCAGAAGACCATTGCCGAGGCCATTCTTCTGGTGGTGCTCGTCGTCATTCTGTTTCTGCAGACCTGGCGCGCGGCGGTCATTCCTCTTGTCGCCATCCCGATCTCGCTGATCGGCACGTTTTTCTTCATGGCGATCTTCGGATTCACCCTCAACAATCTCAGTCTGTTCGGGCTCGTGCTGGCGGTCGGCATCGTGGTGGATGATGCGATCGTCGTCGTGGAGAACGTCGAGCGCAATATCGCGTCCGGTCTGTCGCCGCGTGAAGCTGCGATCAAGAGCATGAACGAGGTGGGTGCGGCGCTGATAGCCATTGCGCTGGTGCTTTGCGCCGTATTCGTCCCGTCGGGCTTCATCACCGGCATTTCCGGCCAGTTCTATCGCCAGTTCGCGCTCACAATTGCCGGGGCTACGATCATCTCGCTCCTGGTATCGCTCACGCTCTCGCCTGCGCTCTGCGCCTTGCTGCTGAGGCCGCACCGCGAGCGCTCGCCGAGGCTCTGGGAGTATCCGCTCCACCTCGTCTTCCGCGGGTTCAATCGTGGCTATGAGATCATGGCGGTAGGATATGGCTGGCTTGCCGGACGGGTGGTCCGGCTCTCGCTGCTCATGCTCGTTGTCTATGGTGCTATTGTCCTCTTTGGGCTCGATGAGTTTCGCCGGACGCCTGTGGGATTCATCCCGCAGCTTGATCGCGGCTATCTCATCGCCGTCATTCAACTCCCGCCCGGCGCTTCGCTTGCCCGCACCGACGAGGTCAACCGTCGCGCCGCCGAGATTGCACGCCAGGTACCGGGTGTGGCCGGTGCCGTGAACGTGGTCGGCTTTTCCGGGGCGACATTTACCAACGCCCCCAATGCCGGCGCCCTTTTCGTCGTGCTTGAACCTTTTTCCCAACGCGCCCATGACCCGCACAAATCTGCGGACGCCGTGCTGCGGGAGCTGTACGGCCGGCTTGCCTCCATTCAGGAGGCCTTGATCTTTGTTGTCCCGCCGCCGCCGGTGCAAGGGATCGGCAATGCGGGGGGATTCCGCATGATGATCGAGGACCGCGCCGGCCGCGGTCCGCAAGCGTTGCAGGAGGTGGTCGGAACGATCATGGGCCGGGCAGCGGAGACGCCGGGTCTTTCTCAGGTCTTCTCGCTGTTCGAGACCGCAACCCCGGAGCTCTATCTCGAGATCGATCGAACCAAGGCGCAGATGCTGGGTATCGCGGCGCCGGACGTTTTTGCCGCGTTGCAGATCTATATCGGCTCCATCTATGTGAATGATTTCAACCTGTTCGGTCGGACTTTTCGCGTGACCGCGCAGGCGGCAGCTCCGTATCGGGTGGACCCGAGGGACATCCTTAACATTCGGGTGCGCAATGCGAGCGGGGGTACGGTGCCGCTCGGCTCCTTCACCACGGTTCGCGACACGTCCGGGCCTTATCGGGTCCCGCGCTACAACCTTTATCCGGCGGCCGAGCTCGACGGCGCCGCTGCCCCCGGCTATTCGCAGGGCCAGGCGATGCAGCTCATGGAACGCCTGGCGAACGAGCTCCTGCCGGACGGCTTCAATTACGAATGGACGTCGCTCGCCTTTCAGCAGATTCGCGCCGGCAACACCGCAACGTTTGCATTCGTGCTGGCTGTAACTTTCGTGTTCTTGGTTCTTGCCGCACAGTTCGAGAGTCTCACCTTGCCGCTTGCCGTCATCATGATCGTGCCGATGTGCCTTGTTGCTTCCATTGTCGGCGTCGTATTACGCGGCCAGGACAACAACATCCTCACCCAGGTCGGCTTCGTGGTGCTCATTGGGCTCGCCGCGAAAAACGCCATTCTCATCGTGGAGTTTGCAAGGCAACTGGAGGATCAGGGGAGAGACCGCTGGTCCGCGGCGACCGAAGCAGCCCGGTTGCGGCTCCGCCCGATCCTCATGACCTCGCTGGCATTCATCTTCGGGGTGACACCCCTGGTATGGGCGATCGGAGCAGGAGCGGAGCTCAGACAGGCGCTGGGCACAGCGGTGTTCTTCGGAATGATCGGGGTCACCGCATTCGGGTTGATCTTCACGCCGGCGTTTTACGTGGTCACCCGGTGGTCGGGGACGCGGGCGAGGCGGCGGGCAGCTATCCCGGTTGCGACCATGGCGGAATAGCCAAGTCCGGACCCATGATGAAATACGGTTCGGCCAACCGGTGACGCATGCTTTGGCCGGGGAGGCGTTCACAAACAAGTGAATAGGGGAGAGCTCTCCGAAATCTTTTTTCTGCGACCGGAATATCTGAATGAATGCAGGGTTCAAGACAATGCCCTCTCGCCGCGCCGTCCGGTGCGGCTTTCATCAAGCCCAGTGGAGGATGACAGAATGATCCGTTTCTGGATTGCGGTTGCGGGCGTGGCGATCGGGGTCAGCACGCTTTGCGCTCAGACTGATCCAATTGCGGCTCGAAAAGCGCTGATGAAGGGGAACGGCGATCAGTCAAAGATCGCCAATGACATGTTCAACGGGAAGCGGCCGTTCGACCTGGGCGCTGCAAAGAAGGCATTCGCGACTTTCGCCGAGGCGGGCGAGAAGGCCCCCGCACTATTTCCCGACAGCTCCAAAACCGGAGGCGATACGGCGGCTTTGCCTGCCATCTGGGAAAACAAGGCTGATTTCGAGGCCAGACTTGCCAAGCTGGCGCGTGAGTCGAAAGCGGCGGCAGAGGCGACAAAGGACTTCGACAGCTTCAAGGCGCAATTCGGCGAGTTGCGCAAGAACTGCGGCGGCTGCCATAAGACCTATCGCAAAAAGGAGACATGATGCTGTTCCACGCGGCTGACGGGCATCTTCGCTCTGCCTGACGCACGTCGGATAACTGAAAGGCGGCCCGGAAGTGCGCAGGGTGCTGCTCGCGCTGCTTGCAGTCGTGGCGCTCGGGGCCGCCACTTTTTGGCTGATTACGATTCCGGCGAGCGTTTCGGCAGACGCGCTTCCTCCACACACGCCCGATCTCCAAAACGGCCAAACCATGTTCTATGCGGGCGGATGTGCGTCCTGCCATGCGACGCCCAACCAGGAGGAGAAAACCAGGCTCGGAGGCGGCATGGCGCTCAAGACAATGTTCGGCACGTTTTATCCGCCGAACATCTCCTCCGATCCGCGGGATGGGATAGGCGCCTGGACCGAGGCCAATTTCGTCACTGCCATGCGCAAAGGGACCTCCCCCGATGGCAGGCACTACTATCCAGCCTTTCCCTACGCTTCTTATCAACACATGCGGGCGGAGGACGTGCGCGATCTCTTTGCCTATCTGAGAACGCTGCCCGCAGTCGCCGGCAAGGTCAGGGATCATGATCTTCCGATCCCGTTCAAGCTCCGGCGCGCGATCGGCGGTTGGAAGTTTCTCTTCTTGGATGGCCAACCCTTCTCGGCCGATACCTCCAAATCGCCGCAATGGAATCGGGGCGCCTACCTGGTCAATGGTCCCGGGCATTGTGCCGAGTGCCACAGCCCGCGCAATTTCCTCGGCGGAATAATCGCCCGCCAGCGCTTTGCCGGCGGTCCCAACCCTGAAGGTGGTGAGGGACGTGTTCCCAACATCACCCAGGCGGGGATCGGCGATTATTCGCAAGAGGATATCGAACGGGTGCTTGAAACCGGGGATCTGCCGGATGGAGACTCGGTTGCCGGCCCAATGGCCAAGGTTGTCAGCAACACCTCCAAACTTTCCCCACAGGATCGGGCCGCGATTGCCGTCTACGTCAAATCGCTGCCGCCGATCGCAGGCCCAAAAGAGCCGTAGACAAAGTCCTCATTCAAATGCCTCCGGGAGGCCGCGCTTCGCGCTCGCGAAACGCCGCCGAGAGGACCGCGAGGATCAGCAAGGATCATGATGGCCTCATGGTTGCTTGGGCTCGCGCCACCAAGTCTCGGGAAGATACCCATAGAGCGAGGTCGCCTCAGGACGACCGATTCGCGTCCAACGCGCAACCCACTGCGCGGGCAAGTGGAACAATGGGATCGTATAGAACCCGGAGATCAGAACGCGATCGAGCGCGCGCACCGCCGCTACGAAATCGGGCCTCGTTTGCGCCTTCAGCAGCGCAGCTATCAACCCGTCGACTGCCGCGCTCTTGATCCCCATGTAATTGCGAGTGCCGGGCTGATCGGCCGCAGCCGAGCCCCAGTAGAACGTTTGCTCATTGCCGGGAGACAGCGATTGCTCAAAGCGGTTCTCGATCATGTCAAAATCGTAATTCACGCGTCTGGCCTCGAATTGAACCGCATCGACGAGGCGTACGCGTGCGGCAATGCCGGCGCGCTTGAGGTTCTGGGAGAAGACGAGCGCGAGACGCTCTTCATCTCTCTCGGTGACCATGATCTCGAAAGTGAACGGCCGGCCGTTGTTGCGATTGACCAGGGTGCCGCCGCGGAGCTCGAACCCGGCGGACCCGAACAGGTCGAGTGCACGCTTTAGCGCCTTGCGGTCGCGACCCGAGCCATCGCTGACCGGAGGCGACCAGGTACCTTCCAGCACGTCCGGGCGCACCGTGTCCGGGAAGCGCGCGAGCAGGTCCCTTTCGCGGGCATCGGCGGGCCGTCCATGCGACGACAATTCCGAGCCGTCGAAATAACCTGCGGTGCGCCGATAGAGGTCGAAGAAATAGCTGCGATTGACCCACTCGAAGTCGAACAGATAGGACAGCGCTTCCCGCACACGCGCATCGCGGAAGACCTCCCGGCGGGTATTGAATACGAAGTAGTTGCTCGGCTTGGGCAGACCGGTGCGAAAGGCTTCCTTCACTACAAGCCCATCGCGCACTGCCGGAAACGAGTATGCCGTCTGCCAGCGTGTAGGATCACGCTCGTCGCGCGCGTCGTAGAGGCCGCGCTTGAACGCCTCCATGTACGAGTTGGCTTCCCTGTAGAAATCGTAGCGAATCTCGTCGAAGTTCCAGAGGCCGCGATTGATCGGAAGATCGCGCGCCCAATAGTCGGGGTTGCGCTTCAGAGTGATGCTCTTGCCCGGATCGACGCTGCTCACAACATACGGCCCGCTTCCGAGCAGCGGCCGCAATGAAGTTTCCTCAAATCTGCCCGCATCGACCGCGTGCTCGGCGAGGACCGGCATAAGTCCCAGTATCAGCGGGAGCTCACGGTCGTTGCTTCCGGACAGGTCGAAACGTACTACCCTCTCGCCGATGATTTCCGCCTTGGAGACCTTGGCGTAATAGGTGCGATAATTGGGACGGCCCTTATCCCGCAGAAGCTTCCACGAAAATACGACATCGTCGGCGGTGACCGGCGTGCCGTCCGAGAATCGAGCGGCGGGATCGAGACGAAAAATGACGTAGCTGCGGTCGGGGTCGGTTTCCACCGACTTCGCGATCAAGCCGTACAGGCTGAACGGCTCGTCATAGCCGCGCGCCATCAAGCTCTCGACCACGTAGCTGCGCACGGACGGCGGCGCTATCCCTTTCACGATGAGCGGGTTGAGGCTGTCGAATGTGCCGAGCACGCCTTGCACCAGGCGGCCGCCTTTTGGCGCGGCGGGCTCGGCATAAGGAAGCCGGGCGAAATCCTCGGGCATTGCCGGCTCGCCGTGCATGGCGATGCCATAACGCGTTTCCCCCGCTTGTGCGGTCGGATGGATGCCGCCCCACACGAGCGCAAAGAGCAGAAGGGCGTAGTAACGTGCCCATCTTGCTGGTCGACGAAATACCCGCCCAAGCGAGCCGGGCAACATCGCTGCGCGAAGCATGGACGGGTGGGCAAACATCCTGGCAAGCTTGCGCGTTTTGTTGCTCCTGCTGACGCTGCCGAGCCGAGTTATCACCGCTATTTTCGTCGCCCCGCCCACCCTCGGAACGATAGACCTCCTCGTCGACCCCTACCCCTTCAGGGGATATCCCTGAGTGCCACATGCGGATAGACGACCCGTGGTCGGAGAGGACGTGTGTCCTTAACCCCAAGGGTGAGATTCGCAAGTGTTGCCGGGGGTGCGGTCACGCTCCTGCCGCATTTGGTGACGACACAGCCTGAGGATGGGGCGACCGTTCCGGCCGTGGCTGCCGTCGAGAGCGGGAAGCGAGAGGATTCTGTCGATGAATCACTGGTTGGTCTCTGCGCCGGCCCGGCCGGTTGCACGTGCGTTAGCCGTTGCTGCAGCTTCCACCATGCTCACCGCATTGATTACCTCGGGCGCATTCGCGCAGGCTCCCCAGGCTCCGCGAGCGGCTCCCAAGGCCGCCCCGAAAGCGGCACCCGCTCCGAAGCCCGCGGAGGCTCCTGCTCCTCAGCCGCAAGCCCAGGCTCAGGGAGGCCAGGGAGAGCAGCCTCAACTCATCTTTTCCCCGTGGACGAAGTTCTGCCTCAAGGGCCAAGAGGCGAATGCCAAGCAGGTTTGCTTTACCGGCAAGGATGGCCGGGTCGAGTCCGGAATGCCGGTGGTTGCCGCCGTCCTGATCGAGCCCGAAAACGAGCCAAAAAAGGTTCTGCGTGTCACCTTGCCGCTGGGCATGTCGCTCCAGCCCGGCACCCGCGTCATCGTCGATAACGGCCAGCCGATGACCGGGCCCTACGTCATTTGTTTCAACAACGGCTGCATGGCTGACTACGAAGCCAGCGGAGAATTGATCGGCAAGCTCAAGAAGGGGCAGGGGCTGGTCATTCAGGGGATCAATGGCGCTGGGCAGCCTATCAGTCTCGTTGTGCCGCTCGGCGATTTCGCCAAGGCCTATGACGGCCCGCCCACCGATCCCAAAGTCTTCGAAGAGCAGCAGAAAAAACTGCAAGAAGAGCTGCAGCGGCGGGCCGAGGAAGCGCGCAAGAAGCTCGAAGGTCAGCAGCAGGCTGCCCCGAGCCGATGACGGCTAATTGAGCATGGAATTGCGGGGGCGGTAACTGCCCTTCTCATCGCGATCAAACACTTCCGCAACTTGTGGATGGCGCACCGGCTCTCCCGACGTGTCGGGGAGCAGGTTCTGCTCCGACACATAGGCGATGTACTCCGTTTCGGCATTCTCGGCGAACAGGTGATAGAACGGCTGATCCTTGTGCGGGCGCACCTCCGCCGGAATCGATTGATACCATTCCTCGGTATTGTTGAATTCCGGGTCGATATCGAAGATCACGCCGCGAAACGGAAATAGGCGGTGCCGCACCACTTGGCCGATCTGGAACTTCGCATTGCGCATCTTGCTCATGCAGCGACGCTCCTTCGTACCACGAGAGCGGGATGACTTTGCTTCGAATCGTCCTCCCACTCTATCCTCTTTTTTGAGCATGTCCTGTTCGCAAAACCGGTTCCCGCTTTTGCTGGATATGCTCTAGAGACCGTAGCGTTCCGCCAGCTGCGGATCCTTGTCGGCGGCTAGACGCGCGAGGTCAAGCAGCACCTTGGCCTGCTTCCAGGTCGCGTCATCCTGCATCTTGCCGTCGATCATGACCGCGCCGCTTCCATCCGGCATGGCTTGGACGATTCTCTTAGCGAATGCAATTTCCGCAGGGTCGGGCGAAAACACGCGCTTGGCAATGGGAATCTGGCTAGGATGCAGCGTCCATGCGCCGACGCATCCCAGAAGGAAGGCATTGCGGAATTGCGTCTCGCAGGCTTCCGGGTCGGAAAAATCACCGAATGGGCCATAGAATGGCTTGATGCCGGCCGCCGCACAGGCGTCGACCATCTTGGCGAGCGTATAGTGCCAGAGATCCTGCTGGAAGGCCGCCCGCGTGCCGCCATTGCTCGTCGCATCCGCGAGAACCTTGTAATCGGGGTGCCCGCCACCGACGCGCGTGGTCTTCATGGCACGCGAGGCGGCGAGATCAGCCGGTCCCAGACTGATTCCGTGCATGCGTGGCGAGGCGGCCGCGATCGCCGCGACGTTATCGACGCCTTCGGCGGTCTCGAGAATGGCATGAACGAGAATGGGCCTTTGCACCGCGTGCCGCGCTTCAAGCTGGGCAAGGAGCTGATCGATATAGTGGATATCCCAAGGCCCCTCGACCTTGGGCAGCATGATCACGTCGAGTTTTTGCCCCACCGCGCCGACGATCTCGATAACGTCATCGAGCATCCAGGGCGAGTTGAGAGCGTTGACGCGAGTCCACAGACCCGTCTCTGCGAATTCATTTGTCTTGGCCATTTCTATGAAACCGCGTCTCGCCGCAATTTTGGCGTCCGCGGGAATGGCATCTTCCAGGTTGCCGAGCACCACGTCGACCTCGGCGATCAACTCGGGAACCTTCGCGCGCAGCTTCTCGATATGGGGCGGCACGAAATGGATCATGCGCTCGAGCTTGACCGGCAGCTGCAAGAGCGGCGACGGAGCGCCGGTCGCGAGCGGCTTGAAGAAATTGCGGGGGAGCTTCATGCCTTCAGCCTGCGCGGGTAAAGCCGAGTCGTAGCGGCGACGGCAATGCGCCGCCCCGCCTTGGGCGAGGCGATGCCTTTCGCCCATGCAGCTTCGGCTGTACCGTACGGGCTGAGCTCAACTAATCCAAGGTGTTCACGCAACGACTTGCTCAGAGTGGCTCTCCCCGCATGAGCCGCGGCTGGCCAAAACGCGGCTCCATGCCTTCGTGCATCGCTGCCCGGCGCAAGGGAGGGATGCGATGCATCGAGAGCAGGCCCAGCGCGCGCGCCGCCTGCACGGGGAGCAAGTCCGAAAGCAGACTGCGGTTGAGGAGATCCACCGCGAGCGTGCGGCTGCCGATGTCCGCCCGACGCATGCGGTCGTAGCGCTCGGTGACCTCGCTCGTCCCGACGTCGCAGCCCTTTCGGTGCGTGCTGACGACGAGCTCGCAGATCGCCGCGGCGTCCCGCAGACCAAGGTTGAGACCCTGCGCGCCGATGGGCGGAAGCGTATGCGCTGCCTCGCCCACCAGCACCATGCGCTGCGCGCCAAAGCGTGCCGCCGTTCTGACCTCGAGCGGAAACGAGCCGCGTGCCGGCTCGACATCGGTCTTGCCCAGGAGGGAATGCGACCGTCGCTCGATCTCTTGCGCGAGCAAATTCGGAGAAAGCGCTGCGATGCCCGATGCATCATCAGGATGAACGACGAAGACCAGGCTTGAACGCCGGCCCGGCAGTGGCACGAGCGTGAACGGGCCCGTTGGCGTGTGGAGCTCGGTCGAAGTGTCACCGTGCGGTCGACTGTGACAGAGATTGAAGGTCAGCGCAGTCTGAGCATAGCTGCGCCAGTTGGTGCGTATCGCTGCCGCCCTGCGGCACAACGAGCGCTGCCCATCCGCTGCTACGACCAGCCGACATGTCACCGTAGAGCCGGTTTTCAACGTGACTGTCGTGCTGCGGTCGCAAATGTCGAGTGCGGCAGCCTCGTCCACGGTCCACATCAGCAATGGAAGCGCGTGTGCACGCCGTTCGAGCGCAGCCAGCAGGAATCGGTTCTCGACGTTGTGACCGAACTCCTCCAAACCGATCTCGCTTGCCTCGAAAAGAATCTCAGGCGCGCGTACCAGGCGTCCCGTGTCGTCCACCATCCGAATGGCTCGCAAGGGAGCAGCATGGGGGCGGCAATGCTCCCACACATCGAGGGCGGCGAGCGCGTTGACAGACCCATGGAGGAGGGCGGTCGTGCGCGGATCGGCAAGGTTGACCGCTTTGGCGACAAGAACAGTTTCGATTCCACAGGACGCGAGCGCAATCGCTGCCGTCAGCCCCGCGGGCCCGCCGCCTACGACCGCACATTCGGCATCCATTCTCGTCACCCCGCATAGGGTATAGTGGTTCCGCGGAGTTCAGGAGCCGATCTTTGCGACCGCTGACCCAAGCCTGCGCTTTCGGAGTCCATGTTTTCACCTCTGCCGGAGCCGCCGTGGCGCTTGCCGCATTGGCGTTCGCGGTGGCAGCACAATGGACGGCCATGTTTCTCTGCCTTGGAATAGCCCTCATCATCGATGGCGTCGACGGTACTATGGCGCGATCCCTCAAGGTCGCAGTGGTTCTGCCGCGCTGGTCCGGCGATGTGCTCGATCTCATAGTCGATTTCGTCACCTATGTATTCGTCCCGGCTTATGCGATCAGTGCCGGTGGATTCTTGCCGATGACGCTCGCACTACCTGCGGGCGCCATCATAGTGATCACTGCCGCGCTCTATTTCGCCGATCGGGACATGAAACTGGCGGGCAACTATTTTCGCGGGTTTCCCGCGCTGTGGAATGTGGTGGCCTTCTATCTCTTTCTGCTCAGGCCCGGTCCATGGGTTGCAAGCTTCATCATTCTTGCCCTTGCGGCACTCACGTTTGCGCCGATCAGGTTCCTTCACCCCATTCGCGTCCGGCGGTTTCGTCCGCTCAACATCGCGGCGTTGCTCGTCTGGTCCATCCTGGCTTTCGTTGCGGTTATGCAGCGGCTCGATCCGTCTCCATGGGTCACGACCGGGCTGCTGATCGTCGCGTTCTACTTTGTCGCGGTTGGCTCGACCGACCGTCGGCCCGGTGACGACAGGCCTGCGGTGACCGCTTGATCCGCCGGCTTTGCTGAGAGAGATTGCGTCGTTTGCATCGAGGCGCAATGTTCAGAACACGTGCATGCAGGAGTGACAGCAATGGTCGCAGCAGTCCGAGTACACAAGGCGGGGGGCCCGGAGGTCCTGACCTACGAGGATATTCCCGTGGGGGAGCCGGGCCCCGGGCAAGTCAAGGTCAGGAATCATGCCTCCGGGGTCAATTTCATCGACGCCTATTTTCGCATGGGCATGTACCCATCCCCGGTCGGCCTGCCGTTCGTCGCCGGCAACGAGGGCGCCGGCGAAGTCATCGCGGTCGGCCCGGGCGTTACTGAGGTCAAGGTCGGCGACCGCATCGGCTATGTGGCGGGGCTTGGCTCCTACGCCGCGGAGCGGGTGCTGCCCGCAGACCGCGCGGTAAAGCTCCCCGACAATATCAGCTACGAGCAGGCTGCGGGCATGATGCTCAAGGGGCTGACGGTGCAGTATCTGCTGCGCCAGACCTACAAGGTGCAGAAGGGCGACAACGTCCTCATCCAGGCGGCTGCTGGCGGCATCGGGCTGATTGCATGCCAATGGGCCAACCATCTCGGCGCCAATGTCATCGGGACTGTCGGCTCCAAGGACAAGGCCGAGCTCGCCAGGAAGAACGGCGCGCAGCACACCATCCTCTACCGGGAGGAAGATTTTCCCGCCAAGGTGAAGGAGATCACCGGCGGCAAGATGTGCGAGGTTGTGTACGACGGGGTGGGCAAGGCGACATTCCCGGCCTCGCTCGACTGCCTCAAGCCGCTGGGCATGTTCGTGAGCTTCGGCAGTGCCTCCGGGCAGATCGAGGCGTTCAACATCAATATTCTGCAGACCAAGGGCTCGCTGTTCGCCACCCGCCCGACGCTCAATACCTATGCCGCAAAACGCGAGGATTTGCTCAAGATGGCGAGCGAGCTGTTCCAGGTCGCCGGTAGCGGAGCAGTCAAGATTCCCGTGAACCAGAAATATCCGCTCAAGGATGCGCAGAAAGCGCACCGGGATCTCGAAAGTCGCGCCACCACAGGATCGAGCATCCTGCTGCTGTGACGCCTAAAGTTCGGCAGGGCGGGTTAGCGGTACAAGTCGGCTGCATACAGCCGACTTTGGGCCGGCTAACCCACCCGTAGGGCTCAGATCAGCGCAGCAACGCGCGCGAGCGATGGATGCTGCAAAGTGTCGGCCGCAAGACGGGGAATCCCGATCACCTCGATCGTATCCGCGAAACGTCGCAGCGTGGCAACGGTCTCGTCGAGCGAAGCGGCGCTCCCGGAGCTCTCGCTTACGATCACGCCCGCCACGTCCAGATTGCGCCGAGCCAGCACCTCCAGTGACGTCAATGTATGACTGAGGGTGCCGACATAGCTTCCGGCTACGAGCATGAGCGGCAGGCGCAGCACGGACATCAAGTCGAGGACGGTGCGATGCTCGTCCAGAGGCACCATGATCCCGCCGATGCCCTCAATGAGAACGACACCCGGATTCGCGCTCAGAGTTTTCCGGCAGAACTCGACGACCTGAGCAAATGCGATGCTCCGGCCTTCCTGCCTGGCGGCCGCGTCAGGCGACAGCGGCGCCTTAAATCGCCACGGTGATATTCCTTCGATCTCCTGCAAGCTGACGGAACGTCCAAGCGCCGCAAGCAGCACGGCCGGATCGCTGCCCTGCAAGCTCTTATCGTCAAACCCGGTGACGACGGGCTTGATCGCATGGACACCGATACCGGCACTGCGCAGATTGCGGATCAATGCTGCCGTCAGAAAGGTCTTGCCGATATCGGTGCCGGTGCCGGTGATGAAGGCAGCTCTCATTGCGCGGGAATTGCGACAGCGTCGGAGCGAATGAGAATGCGGCTGCGCACGAGCCCGGCAAGCCGATTGATCTCGTCATCGGGATGTTGCGCGGTGAAGGTGAAACGCAGCCGTGACGTGCCCTGCGGCACGGTCGGCGGTCGAATGGCGGCGACCATGAACCCGTTCTCCTCGAGCAGGCGTGAAGCCGCAAGCGCCGCCTCGGCTTCGCCAAGCAGAACTGGGACGATAGGACTCTCCGGCTCGGGGAGTTGCACGGCGCGGGCAAATGCTCTGGCCTTGGCGAGCGGCAAGGCCGCATATTCCGGCTCCCGCTTGATCAGATCGAGCGCTTTAATGGCTGCAGCCACTGCCGCCGGCGGCAAGCCGGTGGAGTAGATCAAGGTCCGGGCGCGATTGCGCAGAACGTCCGTCACCGCTGCGGAAGCGCAGATATAGCCGCCATAAGCGCCCAAGGCTTTGGAGAGCGTTCCCATCTGCAGGGGAACATCGGCTTTCTTGCCTTGCGCGAAATTCGAGCCGCGTCCTGCGCCGACGACCCCCACACCGTGGGCATCGTCCGACAACAGCCAGGCATCATGATGCTGGGCCAGGGCTGCAAGTCCGTGCAGGGGTGCGATGTCGCCATCCATCGAGAACACGCCATCGGTGGCGATGAGCACGCGGTTGTAGCGCTTGCGAAGCTCGGAGAGGAGCACTTCGACGTGTCCCAGGTCGGCATGGCGGTAGGGAACGACAGCGGCGCGGGCGAGGCGCGATCCGCCCCAAAGGCAGGCATGGGCCAGCTCGTCGATCAAGATGAGATCCTCCGGCCCGATGAGCGCCGGAATGATCCCGAGGTTGGCAAGATAGCCGGACCCGAAGACGCAGGCCGCTTGCGCGTCCTTGAGCTGCGCCAGTCGATGTTCCAGCTCGGCATAGAGCGGATGGTTGCCGGTGACCAAGCGCGAGGCTCCGGCCCCCGTTCCATAAAGACGCAACGCCTGTGTGGCGGCCTCGACCACGGCCGGATGGTGGGTGAAATTGAGGTAGTCGTTGCAGCAAAAAGACAGTAGCCGACGGCCATTGCGCAGCAGCCAGATTCCGGTCACTCGCACGGTCTCAACCAGCTCACGGCGCAGGCTGTCGCGCTCGAGCTCCGCAAGTTTGGCCGTTGCGAATTCATCAAGGGAGCGCATGTTGCGGCTGGAACCCTGTTGTGCGCGCCTTTGTCCACCCTACGGGTCACTGGCAGCGGCCACAATGAAGGCACTGAATATGGAAGGGAAGGGTCCAATGTCACCCGAGGTTAATGGCAGGACGTCGGTACCCGCGTGGTATGAGGCCGGCCTGCCCCACGTCTGGTTGCCTTATGCGCAAATGAAGACCGCGAGCCCGCCTTTGCCGGCTGCTCGCACCCAAGGCAGCCGGATCGTGCTCGCTGATGGTCGCGAGCTCATCGACGGCGTTGCCGCGTGGTGGACCGCCTGTCATGGCTACAATCACCCTCATATCCGCGCCGCAGTCGAGCATCAGCTCGCCCTCATGCCGCACGTGATGCTCGGCGGGTTGGTGCACGAGCAGGCGCTCACCCTCGCACGCCGGCTCTCGGCCCTCATGCCCGGCGATCTCGATCGCGTCTTCTTTTCGGAATCGGGCTCGGTTGCGGTTGAGATCGCCATGAAGATGGCCGTTCAGTTCTGGCGTAATCGCGGCTATCCCGCGCGAAGAAAATTCCTGGCGTTCAAGGGCGCCTATCACGGCGACACAACCGGTGCGATGTCGATCTCCGATCCCGGCACGGGAATGCACCAGGCGTTCGCGTCACTGCTGCCCGAGCACCTGATCATTGAGCTGCCAACCGACGAGAAAACGGCCGCCGATTTTGCCCGCTTCCTCGATGCGCACGCGGATGAGCTTGCGGGGCTCGTGGTCGAGCCGCTGGTGCAAGGTGCCGGCGGCATGCGATTTCACGACCCGCAAGTGCTGCGCCTGTTGCTGGAGGCAGCGGTCAGGTACGAGCTTCTCCTGATATGCGACGAGATCTTTACCGGCTTCGGCCGTACCGGGACCCTCTTTGCCTTCGAAGCAGCCGGTATCGTGCCCGACATCGTGGCGCTGTCGAAGGCGCTCACCGGAGGGACCCTGCCGCTGGCCGCCACCATCGCCCGCACCAAGATATTCGATACGTTCTGGTCGGATGATCCGGCCCAAGCGCTGATGCATGGGCCGACTTACATGGCCAATGCGCTCGCCTGTGCTGCAGCCAACGCTTCGCTCGATCTGTTCGAGCAGGAACCGAGGCTCGCTCAAGTAAAGGAGGTCGCAGCAGGGCTGGAGCAAGGCTTGGCGCCTTGTCGAGGCCTCTCCGGAGTGACCGACGTTCGCGTGCGCGGCGCGATCGGCGTGGTCGAGCTCGAGCGCATCGACGACCTGGAGCGATTAAGGGCGCGCTTCGTGGGGGAGGGGACGTTCATCCGCCCCTTCGGCTCGATCGTCTATCTCACGCCGGCGTTTACGATCGGCGAGGAAGATCTCGCCAGATTGACCAGCACCATCGTGAGAGTTGTTGGCAGCGGAGCACGTTAAAACGTTTCCCTACGCATGCTTCCCCATTCCCCGTACCGTCGCCCGCCGGATTTATTTCACGCTGATGCCGGCAGCCTTGATCACCCTGCCCATCTTTTCAGTTTCACTGGCTAGCAAGTTGCCGAACTCCTCGGGCGACATCGACAACGGAATGCCGCCGAGGTCTTCGATCCGCGCCTTGATCTTGGAATCGGCAAGACCGGCTCTGATCTCCTTATTGAGCCTCGCGATGATCGCGGCGGGCGTACCGGTCGGCACACCGACGCCGTACCACTGAGCCGATTCGAAACCCGGCACTGTCTCCCCGACTGTCGGCATTTCGGGCATCGACTCTAGGCGCGTTGCCGAAGTCACCGCTATTGCGCGCAGCGTACCGGCCTTGACGTACTGGATCGCCGACGGAATGGTGCAGAACACCATCTGCACCTGCCCGCTCAGCAGATCCATGAGCGCGGGAGTCGTGCCGCGGTATGGCACGTGCGTCATTTGGATGCCGGTCATCAGCTGGAGCAGCTCGCCCGAGGCGTGGTCCGGTCCGCCCGCGCCGCCGGTGCCCATGTTGACCTTGCGCGGATTGGCCTTCGCGTAGGCGATGAATTCGCGCACGTTGTTGGCTGGAAACGCGGGATTGACCGCCATGAAATAAGGAAAGCGTCCGATGCCGGCGACCGGCGCGATGTCGCGCATGAAATTGAAGGTGAGACTTTCGTAGTAAGTCGTGTTGATCGCATTCGCCGCGTTGACCAGAAGCAAGGTGTAGCCATCTGGTGGCGAACGTACGACCGCCTCTGTTGCGATATTGGTTGCTGCCCCGGTGCGGTTCTCCACCACGAATTGCTGCTGGAGCCGCTCCGACAGCCATTGGCCGATCAGGCGCGCCGCGATGTCAACGCCGCCGCCCGGAGCATAGCCAACCAGGATCCGCACCGGGTGCGACGGATAGGTTTCCGCCCGGACCACCTGCGGGCAGGCCGCGACGGTAGCCGCTGCCGTAAGGCATAACAGTTCGCGTCGATCTATGGCCATGACGTTTTCCTCTGCGTTAGGGTGATTTGGGTACCTTGCTACAAGGGATAACGCACACCAATGCGGCTGGCCAAATTTTCTGTGCTTCACCCAGTCATAATGCGGCCCGCTTCGAGCAGCTTATGACCGGCAAGCTTTTCGTCTTTGGCCGGGGTTGACACGTGGGCATGAAGCATTGCGACCTCGGCATTGCAGTGGTAGGCGCTGGGCGCATCGGCACATTGCGCGCGCGGATTGCGGCAAAGCATCCGGCGGTGCGATTTCTGGCTATCTCCGATCGCGATCCAGCGCGCGCTCGCGCGCTCGCCGAGCAGGCCGGGGCCGACCTCCACTCCGGCGACAATGAGGAAGTCATCCGCCATGCGGACGTGACGGCGGTGATTGTGTCCACTCCCGAGCAGCTGCACACCGAGCCGGTTCTGCGGGCGCTGGAGTCAGGCAAGCCTGTGCTGGTGGAGAAGCCCATTGGCTTCTCTCTCACCGAGGCGGATGCCATTCTCACCACCTTGCGCGCGACCAAGGGTAAGCTTTGCGTCGGCTACAGCCGCCGCTACAAGGAGTGCTTTCTGCGCGCGAAGGAGCATATGCGTCACGGCAGGCTTGGCCGGATCGTCGGCGCCACGGCGCGGGTCTACAATTCGCGCGCGCAGGCTTTTGCCATTCTCAAGCGGGATCCGCACGCGACGCCGGTGCTCGATGTGCTTACCTATTATGTTGATCTCATGTGCTGGTTTCTGGAGGGCAACCGTCCGGTCGAGGTGGTGGCGCGCGCCCAGCACGGTATTTTCCGCAAGGCCGGATACGGCGCAGATGACGTGACCTGGGCGATCGTGACATTTGCCGACGGTGCCGTCGTCAATCTCGGCGTGAGCTACGCGCTGCCCGCGAATTATCCGACGCAGGGGCAGTCCGACCGTGTCGAGCTGCTCGGCAGCGAGGGCACCATGATCATCGACGACGACCACTTGGACCACCTGTTGTTCTCGGAGAAGGGTATTCCTCACCCTTATGTGCCGGGTCACACGGTCAACATGGCATTTCTCGGCAGCAACAGTGCGGGCGACTGGGCGCTGGACGATTTCTGGGGATCGCTTGGCAATGAGACTCGCGCCTGGCTCGATCATCTCGCGACCGGAGCGCCGACGGTGCATACCACGCCTGAGCAGGCCCGGATCAATCTGGAGACGACCCTTGCGATCGAGCGTGCAGTGGAATCGGGGCACCCCGTGCGCCTGCCGCTGCAGGCGGAAGAGCCATATCAGAATCCCACCGCCGTGCCGTGCAGATCGTAGGCCTCCGCGCGCTCGATCTTCACCGTGGCGATCTCCCCCACGCGCAGCGGCCGGCGGCTCGATACGAAGACGGTGCCGTCGATCTCCGGCGCATCCCCCTTGCTGCGGCCTTTCGCGGCAAACGCGCCGGAAGCCGCGTGCGCCGCGCGGGAAGCTGGGCCGCAGACCTCGTCGATAATGATCTGCTGGCGGGTTCCGACCTTGCGGCGAAGCCGTCGGGTCGAGATTGCCTGCTGGCAGGCCATCAAGCGATGCCAGCGCTCCTCTTTGACCGTGCCGGGTACCGGCGGAGCGAGATCGTTTGCGCGCGCGCCCTTGACCGGCTCGTAACGAAAGCAGCCGACCCGATCGAGCTCAGCCGCCTCGAGCCAGTCGAGGAGGATGCGGAAATCCGCTTCCGTCTCGCCGGGAAACCCGACGATGAACGTGGAGCGAATGGTCAGCTCGGGGCAGATCTCGCGCCAGCGCGCGATCCGTTGCAGGGTTTTTTCCTGCGCCGCCGGGCGCCTCATGCGCTTGAGCACTGGCTCGGCCGCATGCTGAAACGGGATGTCGAGATAGGGCAGAAGCTTGCCTTCCGCCAGCAGCGGGATGACGTCGTCCACGTGCGGGTAGGGATAGACGTAATGCAGCCGGACCCAGACCCCGAGCTCGGCAAGCGCGCTCGCCAGGTCGAAAAACCGCGCGCGCACGGTTTGGCCCTTCCATTCGCTCGCCGCATATTTCAGGTCGGTGCCGTACGCCGAAGTGTCCTGCGAGATGACCAGCAGCTCCTTGACGCCGGCGGCGACCAGTCGCTCGGCTTCCCGCAGGACCTCGGCTGCGGGTCGTGAGACCAGATTGCCGCGCAGCTTGGGGATGATGCAGAAGGTGCAGCGGTTGTTGCAGCCCTCGGAAATCTTCAGATAGGCGTAATGCCGTGGCGTGAGCTTGATGCCCTCGGGCGGGAGAAGGTCAACGAAGGGATGGTGACGCGGCGCAACCGCGCGATGGACCGCCTCGATCACGCTCTCGTACTGCTGCGGGCCGGTGACCGCCAGCACGCGGGGAAAAGCAATCGTGATCTTTTCCGGCTCCGCCCCCATGCAGCCGGTCACGATCACCTTGCCGTTCTCATCGAGCGCCTTGCCGATCGCGGCAAGCGACTCCGCCTGGGCGCTGTCGAGAAAGCCGCAGGTATTGACCACGACGAGATCAGCGCCGCGATGATCGCGGGCAAGCTCATAGCCCTCGGCGCGCAGGCGGGTGATGATGCGCTCGCTGTCGACCAGTGCCTTGGGGCATCCGAGCGAGACGAAGCTCACCTTGGGGGGAGCATTGTCGTCCCCGGTGATATCGCGGTTGGGCATCAATTGAGCCGTGCGTCTGACTTATATGCCGATTTACTCATGGGGGGCCCTTGGGTCGACCGGATGAAGATTTAATGCCAGCTTCCAGAGTTATCCAGCTGCAAATGCCTGCAGCACTGACGCTGCGCGCGCAGGCCGAGTCATGATTTGGCAAGCGCTGCTCGGCCAAAGCATGGGTCGGCCTCCGGAGCGCGTCAAATCAGCCACACCCGAGCAGGATGGCAGCCAAGAAGCCATCGTGGTATATATTTCTCATGACTCAAACAGCGAAGGATCTCCTGCGCAGAGTTGAGACGTGGCCGCAGGAGGACCAAGAGGAACTCTGGGAAATGGTGCGCGCGATTGAAGCGCGCCGCACCGGCTTGTATGTTTTGAGCGGGGATGAGCAGGCGGCGATCGAGGCTGCGCGGGGCAGCAAGGTTGCCTCCGATGAGAAGGTACGGGCGTTTTGGGAGCGATTCGGTATCGCATGAGAGTGCGGTACCGAGAGCTGGCGGTGGCCGACCTCGAACGGATTTTTCAGTATCTCGATGAGCGCAGCCCGGCGGGCGCGCAATGTTATCGAGGCCATTCGTGCGGCGATAAGCAGTGCCGCGGATCAGCCGTTGAGCGGCCGAAAAACCTCCGATCCAGCTATCCGTGTCAAGCTTGTCGGTCGGTATCAGTACAAGGTCTTCTACAGCATTGGCGTCGGCGAGATCGAGATTCTGCATGTGCGTCATGGGGCTCGCCGGCCTTGGTTCCAACAGCTTGCATAGTCAGACCTAGTTTGTGCGCGTGCCGGCGATTTCCGTCCTACTCAAATCCGCTCAATCACTGTAACCTGGGTGTTTGCAATGGCTTCACCAAATACGGTCGCGATCGTCGGGGCCGGCATCGGCGGCCTGGCTGCGGCATTGGCGCTTTTGCGGCGAGGGCACGACGTCGATGTCTACGAGCAGTCGCCGGAGCTGGGAGAGATCGGCGCCGGCATTCAGATCAGCTCAAATGGCACTCGCGTTCTGTACGCGCTCGGCCTTGAGGCAGCGTTGCACGCGATCGAGGTGGTTCCGTCGCGTCGCCAAATTCGTCACTGGAGCACAGGCGAGACCTGGGACTGGTTCGACCTGGGCGCGGTCACGCGGGAGCGCTACGGCACGCCGCACGTGATGCTCCACCGTGCCGACCTGCACGCAATGCTCGCCGATGCGGTCCGCCGCCTCAAGCCAAACGCCATCCATCCGGGCAGGCGCTGCGCCGACGTTAGCCAGCGCGAAGGCGACGCCGCGGTGCGCTTCGACACCGGGGAAACGGTGCGGGCTGCGTACGTGATCGGCGCGGATGGCATTCATTCCAAGGTTCGCGCATGTCTGTTTGGCGCGGATCGGCCCGAGTTCACCGGCGTTGTCGCCTGGCGCGCGACCGTGCCGATGGAATGCCTTCCGTCGCACCTGGCGCAAATGGTCGGAACGAACTGGCTCGGACCGAGCGGCCACGTGCTGCATTATCCCATTCGTCGCGGCGAGCTCATGAACTTCATCAGTCTGGTCGAACGCGACGACTGGCAGATCGAATCCTGGACCGTCGCCGGCACGACGGATGAGCTCGCGCGGGACTATCCGGGCTGGCACCCGGACGTCCATGCCATCATTCGCCACATCAAGATGCCTTTCAAATGGGCATTGGTGGTGCGCGGGCCGATGCCGCGGTGGTCGAAGGGGCGCATCAGCCTGCTTGGGGACGCCTGCCATCCGGTGCTGCCGTTCCTGGGACAAGGCGCGGTGATGGCGATCGAGGACGCTTACGTGATCGCTGCCTGTCTGCAGAAATATTTTGCCGACCCCGCCGCGGCCTTCGCGCGGTATGAAGAGATCCGGCGGGAGCGCACCGCCGTGGTGGTGAGCAAATCGCACGAGAACCGCAACGACGTGTTCAGCCCCGCGCTTGCCGACAAGGACGCGATTGCAAGCGAGGTGGCGCGGAGATGGCAGCAGGTCCGCCTGCGCGAGCGGATGGAGTGGCTTTATGCCTACGACGCGACCGCGGCGCAGATCTGAATCAAGGTTCGAACCAGCGCGGCGGGCGCTTCTCCAGGAACGCACGCAGGCCTTCCTGGGCATCGTCGCTCGCAACGGAACTGCAGAACACGTCCACGGCGTCGGCAATCTTGCGCCGATGATCGTTCGCACGCATGAAGGCCGCGCGTCCGAGCCTCATTGTCGTAGGTGCCTTCGCTGCAAAGGTACGAGCGAGCGCCAGCGCTTCGTTTCGCACGCTCTCGTCCGGTGCGACCCTGCTTACCAATCCGAGCGAAGTCGCTTCCTGCGCGCTGAAGCTGCGCCCGCTGAACAACAGCTCGAAGGCGCGATGGCGGCCGACGATGCCGGGAAGATGCGCAAAATGGATCGCCGGGAGGAGCCCGCGATCGATCTCGGGATACCCGAAGGTGGTGCTTTCCCCGGCAATCAGCACATCGCAGGAGATGGCCAGGGTCATGCCGCCGCCGCGCGCCGCGCCGGTCACCGCGGCGATCGAGGGCTTGCCCAGATTGTATTGAACGTCGGCGAGCTCGACATAGAGCTTCTCGAGATATCGCCGTACCTGGGTTTCCGATTGGCCGAGCAGCTCGCGAAGATCGAGCCCGGCACTGAAACGCCCCGGCAGCGCGCTGCCGAGGACGACCGCGCGGATATTCCGGTCGACAGCGGCCTGCCGCAGTGTCTCGATAAGTCGCTCGATCAGGGGTAGATCGAGCGCATTCACCGGCGGGTGCGCGAGACTGATTTCCGCGATGTTGTCTGAGACCTCGTAGCGCAGCGGGGGATCCATGCTCGCAGCGGGACGCCTTATACCTCCCCCTGAAAGGGGGAGGTCGACAGCATTTGCCCCGGCCTTGCGCCGGGGCAAATGGCGTCGGGTGGGGGTCCGGCGCTGAGCGCTCGCCTTCGGTGAACATCGCGGCCGCGATTTGACCCCCACCCGGCTCCCCCCGACCAGGTCGGGGGTCGCCGACCTCCCCCTTTCAGGGTGAGGTATCGCGGAGCTTGCGGCGCCGCCAAGTCCATATCCGATATCCGAGCGCTGGAGCGCGCCGTGCGTTCCGCGCCTTCAGCGAGTGGCTCCAACCGTAGTCCCATGGGCGGCCTCGCCGCTCACCAGCGCGGCAAGGATTTTCTCCACCAGGCGGCGGGCCGAATCTGCGCTCAGCTCCACCGCGACGCGCTCGCGTCCGCCTTCCGCCTCATTGACGAAGTCGATCCCCAGCGCATGGTCGAGCGGGGAATGGAAGGGATGGTCGTAATAGACGTTGGCGGTATCGATCCGCATCCAGCCGTTCGGGCCTTTGGCGCTGCCAAGAAGCTTCGCTTTCTCGACGATGTATGAGCACATGCGCTTCTCCTTTCATTCGTCAGGCGGCGCGCGCGACCGCCGCGGTCGCGAGGTGCTTATGAAAAAACGCGACAACCTTGCTCCAGCCGTCGAGCGCCTGCTCGGGACGGTAAGCGAGCCGCGACGCGTTGAAGAACGCGTGACCCGCGCCGTCGTAACGGTGGAGCTCATAGGTCTTGCCGAGCTTCTTGAGCACCGCCTCGGTGCGGTTGACCTGATCGCGGTTGGGATTTTCGTCGTCGTTGCCGAACAGCCCAAGCAGCGGGCAGCGCATCCGCTCCGTAAGCTCGATCGGGGCCACCGGACGCTTGGCGTTGAGCTGCTTTTTATCGTCCACGATCACGTTGCCGCCCCAGCAATCGACCGCGGCATCGAGATCGGGGTGCGTGCAGGCGACGAGATAGGCATGGCGCCCGCCCGAGCAGAAGCCGATCACTCCGACCTTCCCGTTCGCGTAGGGCTGCGCCCGCAGGAGCTCCGTGCAGCCTTTCACGTCGCCCATGACCTGCTCGTCGGGGACACCGCCGGCCGCGCGCACGCGCGCGCCGACATCGTCGGGGCTGCCCGGTCCTTCGCGGAAGTACAAATGCGGCGAGATCGTCGGCAATCCATGGTGCGCGAGCTTGCGGGTCGCTTCCTTGATCCACTCGTCCCATCCCGGCATGTGATGGATCAGCACCACGCCCGGCCACGGGCCGGCGCCCAACGGGCGGGCGTAATAGGCCTCGCCGACATCGCCGTTGTGACCGCGAAACGCGACCGTTTCCGCAAGCATGCTTTCATAGCTCATGGCGTTCTCACCTCCACCGCCTCACGGGCATTTGTACAATAACGCCTTGTAGGTCTGGTCCTGATCCGAAAAATCGACGGTCTTGTCCTCCCGCAAGCTGAAGCTGATATCCCCCAGCATCTGGCTCCCGCCTGGCCCCGGACATTCGACGTGCATCATGTATGTCTTGCCCTCGTGCTTGGTTTCAAGAATGGTACATAGTCCGAACACCGAGTCGATCTGGGTTGGTGTGATCTTGACGCGTCCCACGTTTGGGTCCGATTCGTCAGCCTTGCACGGCTGGTTCTCGGTATAGGCGCCGATAAGCGCGGAATCGTCATCGCCCGAAGCTGTCGAGGCCGCGCCGACGACCGCGAGGACAATGCCGACGAGCTTGACAATGGCCTGATACACTTGAATCCCTCCACGCCATACGCCATACGCCACGCGCCCCGCACGGTGCGGTCGCAATGTAACGAATGTGCCGGGAGCGGCCAATGGGTTGGCATCAAGCATGGATAACCTGAGCATCGTTCCGATCACCGACGTCCGCGAGGGCGGGCCGGTGCGCCACGCCATCGATGGGCGCGCGCGGGCGCGCGCGTTGCGGGACGACTGCCTGTCTTGGCTGCCGGCATCGCTGCGGATGCTGCTGCCGGCAATGGACGCCATCACGCGTCGTTGGCTGGCGCGCTCGGCATCTCCCTATGTGCCCGAGATCCGGTCCATTGCGGCAGCGCTAGGGTTTCCCGGCGTTTGGTTCCTCAACGGCACTTATGAATGGGGCTGCACGGCGGTGGCGCGCGAGCAGGGCAGGGTGCCATGGCTGGTGCGCACGCTGGATTGGCCGTTCCGCGGTCTCGGCCGGCACCTGGAAGTGGCGCGCATGCGCGGTCCAGCCGGCGATTTCCTCAGCGTCGCTTGGCCCGGCTATGCCGGCACGCTGACCGCCTTGGCCCCCGAGCGCTTCGCTGCTGCAATCAACCAGGCGCCGCTCTGGCGCCGCACCCGCCACCGCCGGCTACGCCCCATCGATCTTGCGCTCAACGCCGTTGGCACCTGGCGGGTCAAGTTTTGCCCTGCCGCGCATCTCTTGCGCGATGTATTTGAGACCTGTCGCGATTTTGCCGAGGCGAAACATCGGCTGGAAAGAACCCCGATCGCGCGTCCCGCGATATTCACGCTCGTCGGCCTTGAGCCCGGTGAGCGCTGCGTGATCGAGCGCACCGAGGAGGGGTACGCCACCCATTGCGATACGACGGCAGCAGCGAACGACTGGTTCCACGGCCAGGAGCCATGGGAGGCGCGAGTTGCCCCCAACCGGTTGTTCACCTGCTCCTACGAGGATGCGGCGGCGCGCAGCCGTGCCCGGCGCGAAGCGCTCTGGTCGTGGCAGCAGGGGTTCAGCGGCGACATGGCCTGGCTGGTCCCGCCGGTGCTCAACTGGTTCACCCGCTGTGCCGTTGAGATGTGCCCGGCCCGCGGAATCCTCCGGGTGGCCGGCTACGAGCCCCAGGCGGAAAGCGATCTGCCCTTGCGGGTGACGGAGATCTGCGAGCTGGTCGACCGACCACTCGGTCTTTCCTATTCGTAGGCCCAACGACCAGTACCAGCTATCTTACGGCCGGTTCTCCCCGCCAAAAAGCGCCGCCGGAAACTGGGCCGCATAACGCCGCTGCCTTCTCGTTGGAGCGGGCAGTTGCGGTCGAGGGCTCAGGTCGGGCTCGATCAGCTTGCGATAGAGGTGCCACGTGGCGTGTCCGAGTACCGGCAACACGACGGCAAGCCCGACGAAGAACGGCACCGACCCGATCACCAGCAGGCCCGCCACGATCAGGCCCCAGACCGCCATCGGAATCGGGTTCGCCGCAACCGCGCGCAGCGAGGTCAGGACGGCTTCAACGGCGCCGACATCGCGGTCGAGCAGGAGCGGGAACGAGACCACGCTGATCATGAGCACCGCGAGTGCAAACAAAAAGCCCACCACGTTGCCGATGACGATGAGCTTCCAGCCTGCGGGGGTGGTGAAGACCTGGTGCAGAAAATCCGGGATCGATGCTGCCGGTTGGTAGCCGAAGGTCGCGATGTAGATCGCCTGGGCCACGGCGACCCAGATCAGGAAGATCACCAGCAGCAGGAAGCCGAGCGCGGCGATCGCGCCGCGCGAGGGCGAGCGCAGCACGTCGAAGGCGTTCTGCCAGGAAGGGTTGAGGCCCTGCTCGCGCTGGCGGCTCAACTCATACAAGCCGATCCCGGCAAACGGGCCCACAAGGGCAAATCCCGAAGCCAGAGGGAACAGCAGAGACAGCACGTCGTATCCGACGATCACTCTCGCAAAGACAAGCCCGACAATCGGATAGATGAGGCAGAGAAATGCCGCGTGCGTGGGCATGGCGGAGAAGTCGGCAAGGCCGCTGGCCAGCGCGTCTTTCAGGTCCCGGATGCGGATCTTGCGAGCTACCGGTGGGCCGGCGGCTTCCGAGCCGACGAGAGTATGCACGTGCGTCATTTGAGCGCCTCCACGCAAGAGGACGATCGCGACGCCCAGCTGCCCTTGCGGTCACGCCGTGCGGCGACCAAGGCTTGAGCCAACTAATATATAACAAGCCAACGCGTAGACGCTACCGCGTTCGAGCCCAAACTGCCAGCGGCTTGCGTGTGATCATCGATCAAACTCCCGTCATTTCCCGCCATGGGGACCGTAGGGACGGGTTTCAAACCCGCCCCTTCTGCGCGCTCGAGGCGTATCCCGGTTGCAACACTCGCTTACCAACCGCGGCTGCATTTATCTCTCGTTAACACTGCAAGCCGCCTGATGCGCGCATCGGGGGGATGCCAACATGCGCACGTTGTTCTTTGCCGCAGCCTTGCTGTTGGCCATCTGTGGAACGGCTCTTGGTGCCGACCGCTCTCCGCGGCCTTTGCCTGCCCGCGTCCCGCCGGACAGGTCGATCTACATGGGCTGGAGCGGGTTTTACATCGGGGTCAACGCCGGCGGCGCAATCGCCAACAACAGGAGCGATTTCAGCATGGCAGGCCTCCTGCAGTCTGCGTCCGTCAACAATTATCTGGCGGGAGCGATCGGCGGCGGACAGGCCGGCTTCAACTGGCAGTATGGCATGACGGTGCTCGGCGCCGAGACCGACATCCAGGCCAGCGGCGTCAAAGGCGGCATCGGTACACCCTGCATCGCGGGGCTTTGCGCAATCCCGGTGATCGCCTCGTATAATCAGACCGTGCCCTGGTTCGGGACCGTGCGCGGCCGGCTCGGAGTGGCGTGGAGCGGCTGGCTCATTTACGCGACGGGCGGATATGCCTATGGCCGGATCGAGACCGATGCAGCCGCAGTCGCAGGGCCCGCTCAAGCGGTCTTCAGCCTGCACGAGACCCGCAACGGATGGACTGCCGGCAGCGGCATCGAGGTCGCGTTCGCGCCGGGCTGGAGCGCCAAGCTCGAATACCTCTATCTCGACTTCGGCCACCGCGGCAGCACGCTGGGCTTCGTCCCTCTGCCGGTCACCGACAGCGCGCACCTTGCGATGAACCTGGTTCGCGCCGGCGTGAACTATCGCTTCTGATCGCCGCCTGGCTTCACCATCTTGCCGTAGCGCCTGCTGGGTTAGCCGTACAAGTCGGCTGCGAGCAGCCGAGTTGCACGGCGTAAGGCACCGCAACGAGGGGGATTATCGGCTCTGAAGCTAACGTACGATCTCGAAAGCGCGGTCGCGGTTTCGCCCATGGCGATAGATTGCAAAGTGTTGGTCGAAGCTGGCGACACGAAATATCCCCAGCCGCTCCATCATCGCGAAGCTCGTGCGATCGACAATCGAGAACTCCTGATCGGAGAAGGCTTCACCAATCGCCCAGGCACACTCTAGATCCGCCGCAACGACCCGCTCAACCCGCACCGGGCCGCGGCGAATGCGATCCCAAAAATTTTCAGCTGCATGCCAGTGGTAACGGCTGTTCAGGAGAAGCCATGTCTCGATTAGAACGTGATCGCTCGTGACATGATCGCCCGTTGTTCTCAGAAGCGACTTGGCGCGAGCGTTGTTTACGTCTCTGGCGACTGTTGAGGCAAACCAGACTGAGGAATCGACGAAGATACTCATCGTCGGCTCTTGCGGGCTCCAGCATTACGCCGCGGCTTGCGCGCCATCTTGCGCAAGTAGGTGGCCCACACCGCCTCCCCGATCATCTTGTCCTTATCGCGGGCAATATTGGTCCGCGGGCCCTCATCAACCAAGTCGAACACGATCGAAATATCTGCTTTGGGCTTGGGCTCGCCTAGGTCGGAAGCGACCAGCCGGCGTACATATTCCGCGAACGAGATGCCAAGCTCAACAGCCTTGGCATGTGCCCGCCGCTGCATCTCGGGGTCCATCGAGATCTGGGTCCGTGCATTCATGATGGCGCCATCATGCCATCACAAGGTTCGGTTCGCAAGCGGTTGGATCGGAATGCTAGAATACGAGATGCGCCCCTCATCACAGTGGCAACAACAATGGAGCCTCCGAGAATGGCGAAGCTTACGCTGTACCATGCCGCGCCGTCGCGCTCGTCCATCGTGCGCTGGATGCTGGAGGAGATCGGCGAGCCGTATGAGATCCACCTGCTGAGCCTGAGCCAAGGGGGCAACCGCGCGCCCGATTATCTCGCGGTCAATCCCATGGGCAAGGTTCCGGCGCTGCGGCACGGCGATGTGGTGATCACCGAGGCGGCGGCGATCTGCACCTACCTTGCCGACGAGTTCCCGCGCGCGAAGCTCAACGTACCCGTCGGGGATTCGCGGCGCGGGCCCTACCTCAAATGGTTGTTCTTTGGTCCGAGCTGCGTCGAGCCCGCGATGATGGACCGCGCCTTCCCGCGCAGGGAGGAGGCACGCCGCGCCGCCCTGGGCTACGGCGACTTCGATACGGTCATCAAAGTGGTCGCGGACGCGGTGGCACGCGGGCCCTACATCCTGGGCGAGCAGTTCACCGCGGCGGACGTGGTCATCGGCTCGACGCTGCGTTTCGGAATGCTGTTCAAGCTGTTGCCCGAGCGGCCGGAGTTTACCGCATACACCGGCCGGCTGGCGCAACGTCCGGCGCTGCAGCGTGCCGAGGCCAAGGACAAGGAGCTCGCCGCCGCCTGACGATAGAGCGATGCTCCCGGACCTGCGCATTCTCTATTTCGAGGATCTTTCGGTCGGAATGACCGAGACGCTCTGCAAGACCATAGCCTCCTCCGACGTGGTGGGGTTTGCGCAGCTCACCGGTGACCGCAATCCCATCCATCTGTCCGAGCATTTCGCCGCCAAGACCACATTCGGAGGCAGGGTCGCGCACGGGCTCTATACCGCCAGCTTGATCTCGGCGGTTCTCGGCACCCGGCTGCCGGGTCCCGGCGCGATCTACATCTCACAGACGCTCAACTTCCGCGCGCCGGTGCGCATCGGGGATCGGGTCGACGTCACCGTCACCGTGGCCGAGCTCATTCCCGATCGGCAGCGTGCCCGCCTGACCTGCATCTGCAGGGTGAGGGACGAGATCGTGCTCGACGGCAAGGCTCTGGTGAAAGTGCCCTCCGCCAAGTCCAAACGACCGCTGCCTAGATTGTAGGGCGGGTTAGTGGTACTGCGTCACAAGTTGCCCCTCGACGTCATTCCGGGGCGCAGGAAAATCGGCCGTGCCGATTTGCCTGCGAGCCCGGAATCCATAACCCCATGCAGTGATGTGTGCCACCGCAGCGTAACCACTTTCATCACCGCACGGCCTGTGGTTATGGATTCCGGGCTCTGCTCGCGCTCGGACGGCGCGAAGCGCCGATCCGAGCACTCGCGGCCCCGGAATGACAGGTTAATGGCCCTTCCCCCAGTAGATATCATACGCCCGATCAAAGACCACGAACATCAAGCACGCGGACCTGTCTTGGCATGTGAACTGATGGGCCATGCGGCCGCCCATCGCGGCAAATCCTCCTGGCCCAAGCCGTGTGGGCTGATGATCGGTCATCTCCGCGAGGACGGTGCCGCTAATGATGATCAACTGCTCTTGCGCCGTATGAAAGTGCCAAGGAACCACGCATCCCGGGGGCGCCTTCAACAGTAGCGTCGAGCGACCGGTCATCGGATCACCGGTCTCGATTGCAGAAGACAGACATTTCACGTCGTTATCCGGCGAAAATTGGACCGACGGGAGTGGCCTAATGGTACCTGTTGCAATACCTTCGGCGATGGCCACGCCGCAGATGCAGACCGCGACACATGCCGCCAGCAACCGGTTGATCCCCTGTTTCATATTGCATTCCTGATTCATTCCGGCTTGTCCGACGGGCAGCCCGCGCCGCTCTCTGCCCAGGCTCGCATCAGCGCACCGAACGTGGCCTGAGACCCAGGCGCAGGCGTGCGAGCGCCGCCGGGCCTCCAGGCCCAGCCCACCAGACTGTCTTGCGCAACGTGGTGAAGCAGTGCAGTCATGTCCCTCCCACCGTTCCGCTTCGGATCCTTGATTTGCACGCAGATCGCACCGAGCGAGCGGCCCTGCCAGCCCATTGATGCCGGCGCGAGCCGCCATCCGGAGTTGCCAGGAACCCCCGCGGTGTCGAAGTTCGCGGCGTGATGGCAGGCGCCGCAGTGAAGGCCCGGCGCACCGGTACCATCTATGCCGCGCACGACCCAGGGCTGATGCGGCTCCATGCGGTCGGTTTGTGTCGGCCGGTCTCCGACCGGGTGGCAGTTGAGGCAGCGCGGACTCTGCAGGACCATGCCCGCTTCCCGGAACAGCGCGATCGATCTGGCGTTCGCGTCAGAAATTTGGGGTTGACCGAGCATTCGCTGCGCGCCGGCGTTTACGGTTGCCAGAAGCGCCGTGGCAGCCAGCCCCAGGGTCCGCGCGCGTATCATATCAGTCTTCCAGCGCACGAGCCGCGTCGTGGATCGCGGCACGGATGCGCACATAGGTCGCGCAGCGACAGAGATTGCCGTTGAGCGCGAGATCGATGTCGTAGTCGGTCGGTTTTCTGATCTCCTTGAGCAGCGCAATCGCGCTCATGACTTGGCCCGACTGGCAATAGCCGCATTGTGGGACATCGCGCGCTACCCAGGCGCTCTGTACGGCCACCGCTTCGCGGCCGGTGACGCCCTCGATCGTGGTCACCTCGCTTTCACCCAGCGCCGAGATCGGGAGCGAGCACGCGCGCAACGGCCTGTCGTCGACAAACACGGTGCAAGCGCCGCAGAGCGCGATCCCACAGCCAAACTTCGTTCCGGTGAGTCCGAGATTGTCGCGCAGGACCCAGAGCAGCGGTGTATCGCCATCAACGTCAATGCTCCGGGATGAACCATTGACCTTGATATTAAAGAGGCCCATGGGCTATGTCCTAAAAACAGCATCGGGAAACGGCATGACATCGAGCCGCCGGCCCGTCGCTTGCAGTACGGCCTGCGCGATGGCGGGCGCCAGGGGTGCGAGCACCACTTCGCCAAATCCCTGCGGCGGACGATTGCTGGGCAGCACGATGGGAACAACCTCGGGCATCTCATCGATGCTCAGCAAGGGATAATCAAAAAAGTTGCTCTGATCGGCGCCGCCGTTCGAAAAGGTGATCCGGCTGTGCAGAGCTGTCGTCATGGCAAAGCCGATACCGCCCTCGATCTGGGCCGCCAGCGTGTTCGGATTGACGACTAGGCCGGGATCGACGGCGCAGAAAACGCGCTTGACCTTGAGCTTGTCGCCAAGACGCGACAACTCCACCACTTCTGCAACGTAGCTTTTGAAGCGACCGCCGCGGCCGATGTAGCAGTTGTACGCGATGCCACGAAACAGATCCGGCTCCGACGGCGTCATCCAGCTCGACGCCAGTGCCACCGCATCGAGCACGCGCAAGGCGAGCGGATCAGCGGTCAGCAAATTACGGCGGTAGACGTACTGATCGATCCTGGCTCGACTGGCGAGTTCCGAGATGAAGCTCTCCCAGAAGAAAACGGCCGCCGTCGAGCCGACGGACCGCATGAAATAGACCGGGATCGGCAACGGCGTGTCGACGGTCTCAACCAGGAAATTGGGCAGCCGGTAGCTCTGATTGTAGATGCCGTCGACCATGCTTTCGTCCCAGGTGCCCTCCGGCGTCCGGTCGAGCCAGCTCTTGCGGGTCGCGCCAAACAGCGACTGACCTGCGACGCGTGCATGCACCGCGAGCGGGTAGCCCGCGTCGTCCAAGACGGCGCGCAGGCGTGCGCCGGCATTGGGCCGGAAAACGTCGTGTTGCGTGTCTTCCTCGCGCGTGCGGATGAGTTTGACTGGACGCCCGACCGCCTTTGACGCCTGAACCGCCTGCACGACGTAATCCGGGACGATCTTGCGCCCGAAGCTGCCGCCGAGAAACGTTACGTTCACGCTCACCGCATCGGTCGCGCAACCCACCGCTGTCGCCACTGCCTCTCGACAGGCGTCGACCGACTGGATCGAGCCCCAGACCTCGACGACACCATCTCGGTAGCTCGCGGTGGCGTTGACCGGCTCCAGGGGCGCATGCGCGATGTGCGGGAGCACGAAGCGCCGCTCGATGATCGACGCTGCCTTGTCGCGCAGGATCTGCCGCGGCGCGCCGATCTCGATCACAGGGACGGCCGCGTCGCCATCGAGGGCCGCCTGCAGTAAAGCATCGATCTGCGCGCTCGACAGATCGCCTCCCGTGCCCGGGTCGAAGACCACTTCGAGCGCATCGACCGCGCGCTTGGCCTGCCAGAAATGATCGGCGACAACACAGACCGCGTTGTCGCGCGGCGGGCGGGTGAGCGCCGGATGTTGCGAGCCCGCCACTTCGTTGGCGACGGCGACAGCCGCAATCCTCACCACCGCATGCACTCCCGGCCGTTTGAGAATCTCGGCTTCGTTTCTGATCTCCACCACCGCCCCGGTGAAGCAAGGCGCCATCCTGATCGCGGCGTTCAGCAACCCGGGGACGCTCACGTCAATCCCAAACACCGCGCGGCCGATCGACTTTGCCTGCGAATCGAGCCGTGCAGTCGGCTTGCCAATCAATGCGAGCTGGTTCGGATCCTTGAGACGCGGTCGCGCGCTGAGGGGAAGGATGGCGGCGGCAGGTGCAATCTCGCCGTACGAGAGTCGGTCTCCTGCTGCGTTGATCACAAAGCCCTTCTCCGTGCGGCACTGCGCGACAGCGATGCCCCATTTCCCGGCCGCGGCGCGCGTGAGTGCCTCGCGGGCCGCGGCGCCTGCCGTGCGCAGACGCTCGTAAAACACCGTGGTCGACATCGAGGCACCCTCCTTCTGTGCCGGTGCCTCATTTTTGAAAGCGATCTTGTAGGCCTCCTTGCCGGTCACAAATCGCACCTTGACGCGCTGCCACTCGACGTCGAGCTCATCGGCAAGAATTTGCGGCAGTACCGTGTACGACCCCTGACCCACCTCCGGCTGTGAGAGGCCAAGCGTGACCTCTCCCGTAGCCGCGATCGTGATCCAATCGGTGATGTCGTAGGTGGTCTGCTCTTGCGACGGCCGAGCGTCGCTCGAAACAAGAGTGACGGGCACCAGCAATGAGGCGACCCCTGCTGCCGTCCCCGCCAGCACGAGACGGCGCGATAGCGCACTTTCGGGCACACGGCCCATGACCTTCATCCCGAGCGGCTAATACGGATGCTGCAAACCTAGGGCAATTTCGACCAAGAGTCCTCGAATGCAATCCCCATGTGCAAAACAAGAGGTTGGCTGGATCACCTCCTTTGCTTGCATCAGTTCGTCGGTACGAACTTATTGGTGAAATAGGTCTCGATCGGGAGCTTTTTCTCAATCCCACCATACTGGAGCAGGATATCCTGCGACTGACCGATAACTTCGGGAGACATCCAGGCCAGCGGCTTGCCCCGCCCCCAATCCGGATCAAGCAAATCGAACGAGAGCGTGAGCGTTCGCAGGACGACCTGCCGATTGAGCGAGGGGGAGCGCTTGATCAGTGAATCGATTGCGCCCTCTGGATCCTTTCGCGTGGCCGCGATTGCCTCTTCCATCGTCATCACCATTCTGCGCACCAGGTCCGGGGCTCTCCTTATGGTGTCGTCGCTGGCAATGAGCGATAGGCCGGGGATGTTCACCCCCTCGTTGGCGTACGGCAGTGTTGCAGCCTTGAAGCCCTGGCCCTCGAGGATCGCCACCATCAGGAAGCCGAAGGAGTCGATGGCATCCACCCGGTGGACCAGGATCGAGGTCATCTTGGCGGCGGGCTCCATGCTCACGAGCTGAGCCTTGCCTTCGAGTCCGGCCTTCTTGAGCAGCGCCGGAAGGATCTGCGACGAGGCACCGCCCGCCGAATAGCCGATCGTCGCATTGCCGATATCACTGAACCGCTTCCAGCCCTTTTCCGCCGGGAAGATGATGGCGAGCGCGCTCTGACGCAGATAGCCGCCCACGATCTTGATCGGCATGCCCTGCGAGATGAAGCCCATGACCACTGCGGTGTCGGCTGTCCCGAACGTCACCGAGCCGTTGCCGACCGTCTGTGCGGTGACCGCTGACCCCTTGCCTTCGAGCACTTCGAGATCGATGCCGGCCTTCTGGAAGATGCCCTTGTCGAGGCCGTAGTACCAGATCGCATGATACCCGCTGTTGACCCAGTCCAGTCGCAGCGTTGCCTTGTCTGTCGCCGCCGCAGGAAAGGCGCCAAATGCAATCCCTGTGGTCACTACGATGGCGAAGACGGCTGCAGAGAACCCGTTGAGCCTTGCCACCATTATTTGGCTCCCTTCTCGGATCATAGCGGATGTGCGCGTTGCGAAGCGTGCCATGGAATCGCGATCCGCTCCAGCACTTCGATCAGATAAAAAAATGCCATGGCAAGCGCTGACAGGACGACGAGCGTAGCGAACAGCAGAGCGGTGTTGAGGTTGCCCGAGGCCTGCACCAGCAGGTAGCCGAGGCCCTTGTCCGAGCCGACGAACTCGCCGGTCAAGGCGCCGACTACGGCGAGCGATGATGCCACCTTGAGGCCTCCGAAGATCGCCGGCAGCGCGTGCGGCAGGCGCATCTTGATGAAAGTGCGGTGCGGCGGCGCGCCCATTGATCGCGCAAGCTGCAGCATCGCCGGGTCAATGCTGCGCAGTCCAACTATAGTGTCGATCACGATGGGAAAGAAAGCGATAAGAAACGCAACCGCCACCTTCGGCGCGACGCCGAAGCCAAACCAGACGATGAACAGCGGCGCCAGAGCGATCTTCGGGATGCTTTGGGTGGCAACCATTGGCGGATAGACAAGCCGCTCGAGCATTGGTGAGATCACGATCGCCATTGCCAGCGGAACGGCAACCGCGGCCGCGATGATAAAGCCGACGAGCACCGTCGCCGCGGTCCACCATGTCTGGCTCAGGATGATCGCGAAGTTCCTGGCGAGTGCTACAAACACGGGTCCCGGCCCCGGCAGCAGATATTGAGGCAGGGCAAAAGCGCGGACAACGACTTCCCACACCGCAAACACGATGGCGAACGACCCTGCGGTCCAGAGAAGGTGATGAATGCGCGCGTGCACGATCTAACCTCGGATGACCCCCAGCTCCTCAAAAAGGCGATTGACGCGGTGGATTGCCTCTGTAAAGGCCGGGTGCTCGCGGGTATCGAGCCCCCGCGGCCTCGGCAAGTCGATCGCCATGACCTCCCGCACGCGACCGGGGCGCGGCGTCATGACGATCACGCGGTCCGAAAGGAAGACAGCCTCCTCGATACTGTGCGTGACGAACACGACGGTCTTGCGCGAAGACTGCCAGATATTCTGCAAGTCGATCTGCAGCTGGGCGCGGGTCAAGGCATCGAGCGCGCCGAAAGGCTCGTCCATGAGCAGAAGCGGCGGGTCATGAATGAGAGCGCGACAAATCGCCACGCGTTGCCGCATGCCTCCTGACAGCTCCCATGGATATTTCCCCTCGAAATCACGTAGGCCCACCGAGCTGATGAGCGCCCGTGCCTGTTCCCGGTGCGGCTCGGTCCTGATGCCGCGCATCTCGAGCTGGATAAGCACGTTGCCGAGCACGCTGCGCCAATCCAGCAGCAGGTCGTTCTGGAACACGATGCCGATGTTGGTATAGGGCGCCAGGATCGGCTTGCCCTTGATGCGCGCTTCTCCGCTTGTGGGCTGGATGAGCCCGGCAATGATCGCCAGCAAGGTGCTCTTGCCGCAACCGCTCGGTCCGAGCAGCGAGACGAACTCGCTCGCGCTGATGTCGAGATCGACGCCGTCCACCGCAAGCGTAGACGAGCCATCCCGCGTGCTGAATGATTTCGAGATGGCATTGAGCTCGATGAAGGCGGCGCGCTCGCCGGCCGCAACGCTGTTCATGGCGCGCACCAGGGCGGGCGCACGAACGCCACGCGCAGCATGCCCGAAAGCTGGAGATCGGCAATGAAACGGCCGATGCCGAGCAGCAGCCGCCGATCCTCGCGTCTCGGGAGCGAGCGGCCGATATATCGCTGCGCTGCTTGTTCCATTGGTTTCCCGGCCCGCGAGCGACGCAGCGCAACCATGCTGCAACGAGACGCGCCGCATTGCGTCGCCTTGCGATGGCGCGCCGCCACGCTTTATCATCGTGGCGCCCACGACGCGACTGGACAAGAGGCGCTGTGAAGTCGGCCGAGTCATCACGCTGTTGCAATGCACGTTTCAGCCATTGCGCTGCTGCACGATCGCGACAGCGATGCGCGTCTGCTCGCGGGTAGGCACAGCATCGATGCTGATGTGCTGGCGATAAAGGACGCAGGAAGGGCCGCCACTTGAACGAGCTTGCAAGGAAGCCCTTCATTGGCAGATCCATGTTGCGACGCGAGGATCGCAGGCTCTTGCTCGGCCATGGACAATTTGTCGACGATCTCGTTTTGCCGCGCATGCTGCATGCGGCGCTCGTGCGCAGCCCCGCGCCTCATGCCCGCATCCGCGCAGTTGATCTGACGCGCGCGGCCGCCGCGCCGGGAGTTGTTTATGTGCTCGGTGGAATCGAGCTGGCGCGGCTGCTGCCGACCGTGCCCGATCATCAGGTCGCCTTGCCGAGCAAGTGGCGCACTACCGTGAAGCACCACATCCTCAATCCGCAGCAATCCCTGCTCGCCGGCGATAAGGTACGGCATGTGGGGGAGGCCTTCGCCGTCATCGTGGCCGAGAGCCGTTATGCCGCCGAGGACGCCGCGGCGCTCGTCGAGGCGGATTTCGAGCCGCTGCCCGCGGTGGTGGATCCGGAGCAAGCCCTCGCACCCGGTGCGGCGATTGTGCATGAGCAGTTCGGCAGCAACCTGATCGCCGAGCTTGCCGCCGCCAAGGGTGATGCCGAGGATGCGCTGCGCCATTCGCCGCACCGACTCGCGCGCCGCTTCCACCATCACCGCTACGCCGCGCTGCCCATCGAATGCCGTGGCGTGCTCAGCGAATACGATGCACGCACCCAATCGATCACGATCTGGTCGTCAACCCAGGTTGTGCATTGGGTGCGACGCGAGGTGGCGGCAACGTTGAGTATGGCGGAGGCGCGCGTTCGCTGCGTTGCACCGGACGTAGGCGGCGGCTTTGGCATCAAGGGCCACGTCTATCCCGAGGATCTGCTGATTCCGTTTCTGGCGCGCAAGCTCGGCCAGCCGGTGAAATGGATCGAGGATCGGCGCGAGCATCTCATGTGCTCGTGCCATTCCCGCGACCAGATTCACGACCTGGAGATCGGTTTTGACGATGACGGCAGGATTATCGCCTATCGCGACCGTTTCTTGACCGATATCGGCGCATTCAATCCGATCGGCAGCGGCGTCATGTACAACACGATTGCGCACCTCGCCGGTCCCTATCGCATCGATAATTTCTCAGCCGAGGCGAAAATCGTCACTACCAACAAGGTGCCGAATGCGCCCTATCGTGGTGCCGGACGACCCGAAGCGGCGCTGGTCACCGAGCGGGCCATGGATCTCATTGCCGCAGAGCTCGGGATCGAGCCAGCCGAGGTGCGCCGGCGCAACATGATACGTCCCGCGCAGATGCCCCACAAACTCGGCATTGTGTATCGCGACGGCGAGCCCATCGTCTATGATGGCGGCGATTATCCGGGCGCGCTCGACAAGGCCTTGGTCGCGATCGGCGGCCTCGACAAATTCCGCCAGCACCAGAAGGCGGCGCGCGCGCAGGGTCGCTATCTCGGCATCGGGCTTGGCTGCTATACCGAGGGAACCGGCGCCGGCCCGTTCGAGGGCGCGCGCATTCGTATCGAGCCCTCCGGCAAGATCTATGTCGCCGGCGGCGCTTGTCCACAGGGTCAAGGCATGGAGACGATCTTCGCCCAGATCGTCGCCGACACCTGGCAGGTCGATCCCGAGGACGTCGTCATCGCGCTGGCGGATACCGCGGCCATTCCGATCGGCTTCGGAACGGTGGCGAGTCGGAGCACGGTGACCTTGTCGGCGGCGATCCACCATGCCAGCGAGCGGCTGCGCGAGAAGACCTTTGCCATTGCCGCCAACATGCTCGAATGCGCAGCGCAGGATCTCGAGCTGCGTGCCGGCAAGATCGGCGTGGTCGGTGTCCCCGACATGGAGGTGCCGCTCGGCAAGGTGGCACGGGCCGCCGCGCCAGGCTGGGATCACGGCCGGCCTGCCGGCATCGACGCCGGACTTGAAGAGACATATTATTGGGAACCTCCGACCGTTACATGGTCCTACGCCGTGCACGCCGTGATAGTCGAGGTCGATACCGGAACCGGCGCGGTGCGGCTCGATCGTTATGCGGTCGCGCACGATTGTGGGCTTGTCATCAATCCCATGCTGGTTGAAGGGCAGATCATCGGCGGCACCGTGCAAGGCATCGGCGGCGGGCTGTTGGAGCGCTTCGCCTACGACAAGGATGGCCAGCTGCTGACGGGATCGCTGATGGATTATCTTGCGCCGACCGCGAGCGACGTACCGCGCATCGCCCTGGTGCATCTGCATTCGCCCTCGCCGCTCAATCCGCTCGGCGTCAAAGGCCTGGGCGAGGGGGGCGCGATAGCGCCTCCGGTGGCGATTGCCAATGCCGTCTGCGATGCGCTCTCGCCGTTCGGCGCGGAATTCAACAGCACGCCGGTCCTGCCGCAACAGATCGTCGCCGTCGCGCAACGTGCCGCGGCGCCCGGCCAGCATCCTGGAGCATTGCCATGACACTGATAGCTCGTCACCCGCGGCCAAAGGAGCTCGAAGGCGTAAGCATCGAGGAGATCGCTCGGCGCTATGTTGCGCGCTTTGGCGAGCGCAAGCCCGACTGGCACGCCTTCGCCGACGCGGCGATCCCCGGCTACCGGCGCGCGCAGCATCGCTTCATCGGCAATACCAGCGGCAAGCCCGACGACAACTTCATCCCGGCGCGCGGCTTTACCTTGAGCGTCATGTTTGTCGAGCCCGGCGAAGGCAACGCCTCCCACACTCACGAGGTAGAGGAGGTTTTCTTCGTCCTGCAGGGAAGGCTTATCGTTTTTTTCGACGAGGAGGACGGCCGTCGCATCGAAGTCGCGCTAGGGCCGTGGGACTGCGTCTCCTGCCCGCCTGGCGTCATCCACGGCTACCGCAATGACAGCGTCGCGCCGGTTTATCTCCAGGTGATGGCCGGAAAGGCGCAGCCGGAATTCATGGGCTATGCTGATTCCACCTTATTCGCTAATCGCGACGCCCACACAAGAAGCTCATAGCGCCGTCAGCGAGTCCTATTCGGCGACACCGTAGACGAAACGCGCTTGCACGATTGCTCCCCCGTTGCAGGAGCCGTACGTGCTAATCAGTTTCCCGCCGTGGTCTGCTTCCTCAATGCAGACAATGAGCTGCTGCTCGAACCGTACGAATCGCCTATGATTGCGAGAACCGATTCGGACAGGCTTCACTCCTCCCGAAGTGTTGCAACATGCGCATATTTCTCGCTGGTGTCAGCTGCGTCGGCAAGACCACCATAGGCGCTAAACTGGCTGAATTCCTCGCCTGTCCGTTCTTCGACCTGGACATTGAAATTGAGCGTTTCTTCAACACGCCGATCGAGCGCCTTCGACAGAGTTGCCTGACGGCTCACGAATTCAGCCTCGCAGCCGCACAAGCCTTGAAACATGTTCTCGCTCGGGGAAACAGCCGCGATTGTGTTATCGCCCTGCCCCCGAGCGGTCTGATGGGTGGGTACTGGAAGGTTATTGGCAAGGCGCAGGATGCCACCATTGTCCTGCTCAAGGATAAGCCGGAAAACATCGTCAAGAGGATCACGTTTTACGATATCGACTCTCGACCCATACGAAGCAGTCTGACAGATCGCGAGACGCGTCTCTATCTTCGAGAGATAAAACGGGATATCGCGTACTTTGGCCGCTCGTTCCAAAGAGCCCACGTATCTGTGGATATCGCCGGCCGTAGGCCCGACGAGGCGTTGAGCAAAGTCAAGGACGCATTGACGCTCCGCCTTTCGACGGAACAAAACAGCTTGTCAAAGCAACCGCTCGCAAGCACGCATTAGAGTGTGGAACAATGGCACGTGCAAAAGATAATGCACGCGAGGAGCGAATTGTCATGGAGGCCATTGTCGACGCTTACGGTTCCGAAGAACGGGCCATGGGTTGGTACTACTACCTCGACAACAAATTGAAATTTCCATTCCAGGCGCGCTGTCGGTCAGTGCGCCCCATCTCCATGCTTAAGGCCGGAGAGCAAGTGGAAGTCGTGGCCATGGCGCCGGAAGACGAATGCGAGAGCGAAATGTTCGTCTGGATCGCGCGGGACGCGGGCCGAATTGCTGTGCCTTTGGCGCAATTGCGACCATTATCGAAAGATCGAGACACCCAGGAAGCGATCGGAGATTGGCTCTATTGGGTAGATCGTGGGTACGAGATGTGAGCGGCGCCAGGCGCACGGCGAGAAACACAACAAGTGGTCGATGGCATTCCTCCTATTTCCTTGTTCTGCTCATTGCATCATCCCCCGCATCAATGGAGGTCGAGCGACTGTGGGGCGCGAGGGCGGGCACGCCCGAGGGCGACCGATTGGATGTGCTTGCGACGCTCATCGATGCCTGTGAGACAAAGCACTATCCGACCGATCCGCCCGATCCCATCGAAGCGATCAAATTCCGTATGGAGCAACACGGGCTCACCCGGCGCGATCTCGAGGAGATGATCGGCACCCGCACACGCATTGCCGAGGTGCTAAACCGAAAACGCGGGCTGTCGATTGCAAATGATCCGCCGTCTGCATGAACGGCTTGGAATCTCCGCAGAGGTGTTGATCCGGCCAAGTCGAAAGAAGGCGGCCTGACCGACAGCAAATTCCACGTGCGGCTATCGCATCGAGAGCGCATCGTACCCAAGCATACGACCAGTGCGGCACGATCGGAAGACGAAAGCAACATCGGCACCGGGTGGACCAAGGCACGCAATCATGGCATCCGCGAGCGGCACAGCATGGTCACGCTTCATTTTCATCCGCTCACCAGGAACAATCCACACCCGGCTTTTAAGGTCGAACTCCCGCCAACGTGCCCCCAACGCTTCCTTTCGACGGACGCCTGTCAGGCGGCCGACAGACCTCCTCGGCGCGCTTGCCGCGTGCTATATCCAGTTCCTGCACCGGCAGCCTGGACATGCCCCTGCCGCCCGACCTCCTCCGCGACTTCTCCGCGCGCTACATCTGGTGGCGCGACGAGCATCCGCCCTCGGAGGATCGCGTCATCGCGCAGGTGATGAGCATCGGCACCTATGATGACATCCGCCGGATCGAAGCTGTTTGCAGCCCGAGCGAGTTGCAACAATTAATGCTGCGGGCACAGCCCGGCTGGATCAGCGCCCGCTCCTGGGAGTTCTGGCGCGGCCGCCTGCGTGCGCGCGGCGCCGATATAGTCCCAGAGAAGCCGCCCCGCAGGTCCTTTTATGCCGCGATGCTTTGAGCCGCGGCTTGATATGCTGCCGCCGGCGCAGCGCCGGATCTGGCCGCAGCTCGCGCCGGCAGCCGGATTGTCATTCGTTCTCTACGGCGGCACGGCGGTCGCGCTGTGCCTCGGGCACCGCACGTCGGTGGATTTCGATTTTTTTCGAGCAGAACCCCTCGACAAGAACCAGGTGCGCAGCGCGCTTTCCTGCCTCGCAGAGGCGACGATCCTGCAGGACGAGATCGACACGCTGGCGGTTTCGGTTGCTATCGGATCCGACCGAGTGAAACTGTCCTTCTTCGGCGGCATCCATTTCGGAAGGGTAGGGGAGCCGTTGCAGACCGCCGACGGCGCGATGCTCGTGGCCGCGATCGACGACCTGATGGCAACCAAGCTCAAGGCGACCCTCGATCGCGCCGAGGCGCGCGACTATCGCGATATTGCTGCCATGCTACGCCACGGCGCATCGCTCGAACGGGCGCTTGGCGCGTTCAAGGTCTTGTTCAACGGCGAGCCGGCAACAGTATTGCGGGCACTCGGCTGGTTCGAGGACGGGGACTTGCCGTCCTTGAGCAAGGTCGATCGCGACGTGCTGACATCGGCCAGAGACCGGGTTCACGAGGTGCCCTTGGTGCCGATCCTGTCGGCCAAGCTGGACGTGCCGATGGGCGCATGCGACGAGATCTTGACGATCGGGCCTGCGCGGGCGTGAAACGGCGGGTTAAAGTGGGGCGGTCCGCCAGGAGAGATTTCCAGCGGTTGCAAGCGGCAACTTTTCGGTCATGGGGGCTTGACTGCCATATGCCGAATTGGCATATATGCCTTATTGGCTAATTCCGGCCGACAGAGAGAGTGTGTGATGTCCAAGAAGGCAGAGATCGACCAGAGGACGCTTGTCACGTTCCTGCTCGATGAGACCGGCTCCATGGAGTCGATCAAGGACGACACCATCGGCGGCTTCAATTCCTATCTGTCGACGTTGAAAAGCTCGGCAACGCCGATCGACTTCACGCTCATCAAGTTCGACAGCCGCCGCATCGAGAAAGTGTGCGTAGCCGTGCCGGTCGGCGAGGTCAAAGAGCTCGACGCCACCACCTATAACCCGGGTGCCTCGACCCCCTTGATCGACGCCGCCTACAAAACCATCAAGGCCGTCGAAAAGTCCCTCAACGGACAGACGCCGAAGGTGATCATCTGCATCCAGACCGACGGGCACGAGAACTCCTCGACGGAGCATGGCTGGGACGACCTGAACGCGCTGATCAAGGAGAGGACGGCCGCCGGCTGGCAGTTCAATTTCCTCGGCACCGGCATCGACGCCTACGACACCGGAGCGCGCATGGGCGTCGCGGCGGCGAGCACCATGAGCAGCGGCCGCAGCGCACGGCAGGTCCGCGCATCGTATGCCGCAATGGCCGGCAGCGCGCTACGTTATGCCAGCGGCGCGGCGCCTTCGGCTGCGTTCTCCATGGACGAGCGCGTGGCCGCGGGAGATGAGCACTACGGCAAGGCGCCTGGTCTCGGCTCGACGCCGCCGTCGCAGCCGCCGCAGGCGGGCGCCGCGAGCGCGCTGCCGAAGCTGCGGCACAAGGCGGTCGACGATTTCTCGCTCTGATGGCACGGCGGACCACCAACAGCACAGCATTTGGCGCTGCGGTAAGCAATGTGCTTGCAGAGCGCCGAATGTCCCAGTCTGACCTTGCCCAAGCGGTCGGCAAGTCGCCAGCGTATACCAATCAAACGATGACCGGCAGAAAGCATGCATCGCCAGACTGGGTGAATCTGGTCGCTGAGACCCTCAACCTTTCGCCGAAAGAGAGAGTCGTCCTGCATCGGGCGGCAGCTAAGGATCAAGGCTACGAGATCGATCTCGGCGTATACCAGCCAAAAAAACGGCGTTAGCCCGTCGCAATTCCGGACTCATGCAGTGCAAAAGATGCTTCCCCTCCGTTCTCATCCGGGTATGACGGCTTGGATTGAACGACGGCGAATTTTTCTCTACAAGTGCCGCCGACGACAATCGCAATTGAGTCGCCGCAATCAAGCTGGTGATAACCAACAGACCTATCACCTCGTCGTTTTGGACTCCCGGGCGAGATACCCAGCTCCAAAAATTGGAGCGAGAGGGATTGCCGCTGGAGAAAATCGCTGCGCGGCTCGGCGTGACGCCCAGCTCCGTTATACGTCGCTCTTACTACCTCCGCGGCCTCGTATTCCGTGCGGGAGACCTTCGCGCGAACCTCCGACAGTTTCGCAAAGAGCGGAAACGTACAGACCGCCAGGCACTCGTCGCTATGCGCAACGCGATGCGTAAAGGAATCCCGCGCAACGAAGCGATTGCGCGTGCACGCAAAGCCGGCGCATCGTTGCAATCGCTTTGCGACGAGCTTGGAGTAACTCGCCAAACAATCTGGCGCGCCCTTGTTGAGCACGGCGTGTCGAGGGCCCCCCTGCGAAGGAACCCCTTGCGAGTGAAAGCAGCTCTCGCCGCAATGCGCGCTGCGATTTCCAAAGGTGTGACTCGGAACCGCGCAATGGCGCAGGCGTTTAAAGCTGGTGCCACGCTGCAGGCGATTGCCGACGAGCTACAACTTTCCCGTCAACGCGCGCATCAGATTGTCCTATGGGAGAAAGCTCTTCATAGGCCTTCTTCTTTGTAATCTCCCGTTACATTCCCTTACGGTATAATCCAGCGTAGCCATGCGACCAGCACTTCGGCGGGGGATGGCTCCGGTCCTGGCAGCCCGCACTTTCGTTTGGCGCTTTGCGAAAATGATCACTGGGGATCGCAAATGCGATCATATCCTTTCGCACGCCCTCCTCACTCCGCGGCTTCCGTGTGCGCGCGTTTCGCTTGCTTGCGCGCCAGCACCGGGGCAAGAAACTGCCCGGTATAGCTTCGCCTCGCTTGCGCAATGTCCTCCGGCGTTCCAGCGGCCACGATCTCGCCGCCGCCGTCGCCGCCCTCGGGACCAAGATCGATGATCCAGTCCGCGGTCTTGATCACTTCCAGATTGTGCTCGATCACGACGACCGTGTTGCCCTGCTCGACCAGCTCGTGCAGCACGTCGAGCAGCTTGGCGACGTCGTGGAAGTGCAGTCCCGTCGTCGGCTCGTCGAGGATATAGAGCGTGCGCCCGGTCGCGCGCTTGGACAATTCCTTGGCGAGCTTCACGCGTTGCGCCTCGCCGCCGGAGAGCGTCGTCGCCTGCTGCCCGACATGGATGTAGCCGAGCCCCACCCGCTGGAGCAGCTCGAGCACGCTGCGCACCCGCGGCACCGCCTTGAAGAACTGCGCCGCCTCATCGACCGTCATGTCGAGGACATCAGCGATCGACTTGCCCTTGAAGGTCACTTCCAGGGTCTCGCGGTTGTAGCGCTTGCCTTTGCAGACATCGCAGGTGACGTAGACGTCGGGGAGAAAATGCATCTCGATCTTGATCACGCCGTCGCCCTGGCACGCCTCGCACCGCCCGCCCTTGACGTTGAACGAGAAGCGTCCGGGCTCGTACCCGCGCGCCTTCGCCTCGGGCAATCCGGCGAACCATTCGCGGATAGGCGTGAAGGCGCCGGTATAGGTCGCGGGGTTCGAGCGCGGCGTTCTCCCGATCGGCGACTGATCGATGTCGATCACCTTGTCGAGATGCTCCATGCCCTCGATCCGGTCGTGCGGGGCCGGGGCCTCGCTCGCCCCATTGAGCTTGCGCGCGATCGCCCTGTAGAGGGTGTCGACCAGGAGCGTCGACTTGCCGCCGCCGGACACGCCGGTGACGCAGGCGAGGAGCCCGAGCGGTATCTCGGCGGTGATGCTCTTGAGGTTGTTGCCGCGCGCATTGATGACCTTGAGCAAGCGCGCGGGATTGCGCACCCGACGCTCGGGAATGGGCACCATCAGCTCGCCGGAGAGATACTTGCCGGTGTAGGACCCAGGCGCCGCAATGAGATCCTGGACGCTGCCCTGTGCCACGATGCGGCCGCCGTGAACGCCGGCGCCGGGCCCGATATCGAGCACGTGGTCGGCGGTGCGGATGGCGTCCTCATCGTGCTCGACCACGATGACGGTGTTGCCGAGGTCGCGCAGCCGCCTCAGGGTGTCGAGCAGCCGCGCATTGTCGCGCTGATGCAGCCCGATCGACGGCTCGTCCAGCACGTAGAGCACGCCGGTGAGCCCGGAGCCGATCTGCGAGGCGAGCCGGATGCGCTGGCTCTCGCCGCCGGACAAGGTGCCGCTCGCGCGCGCCAGGGTGAGATATTCCAGGCCGACATCGACCAGGAACTTGAGACGCTCGCGGATCTCCTTGAGCACGCGCGCGGCGATCTCATTCTGCTTGGCGCTGAGCGCGGCCGGCAATTGCGTAAACCATTCGCCGGCGCGTTTGACCGACATGTCGGCAACTTCGCCGATGTGCAGGCCTCCGACCTTGACGCAGAGCGATTCCGGCTTGAGACGATAACCGCCGCAGGCGGCGCAGGGCACATCGGTGAAATATCTGGCCATCTCCTCGGGCCCAGTCGCTCTCGGTTTCGCGCCAGCGCCGCTCCAGGTTGGTTATGACGCCTTCGAACGGCTTCCTTGTCTCGTAGGAGCGCAGCCCGTCGTCGTAGACGAAGCGAATGGTCTCCTCCCCGGAGCCATGCAGGATCGCGTCCTGGGTCCGCTTGGGCAGGTCCTTCCATCTCGTATCGAGGGTGAACTTGTAATGCCTGCCGAGCGCCTGCAGCGTCTGCAGGTAATAGGGGCTCGACGACTTGGCCCAGGGTGCGATTGCGCCGGCGCGCAAGGATCTCTCCTTGTCGGGGATGACGAGATCGGCATCGATGTGCTGCTCGACACCCAGCCCTCCGCACGCGGGGCAGGCGCCGAACGGATTGTTGAAGGAGAACAGGCGCGGCTCGATCTCGGGAATGGAGAACCCCGATACCGGGCAGGCGAACTTCTCCGAGAAGATCAGGCGCTCGGGCCCGCTGCGATCGTGAATCTTCGCAGTCTTCTTGGCGGCTCGCTCGCTTTCACCCTCCCCTGAAAGGGGAGGGTCGGATCGGGTGACGCGATCCGGGGAGGGGGCCTCCTCGGCAAGCTCGACCACCGCCAATCCCTCGGCGAGCTTGAGCGCCGTCTCGAGCGAGTCCGCAAGACGGGTACCGAGGTCGGGCCGCACCACCAGGCGATCGACCACCACATCGACGTCGTGCTTGAGCTTCTTGTCCAGCGCCGGCGCCTGGGCAATCTCATAAAACGTGCCGTCGATCTTCACCCGCTGGAAGCCGCGCTTGAGATACTCCGCAAGCTCCTTGCGGTACTCGCCCTTGCGGCCGCGCACGACCGGGGCGAGCAGATAAAGGCGCGTGCCCTCGGGCAGGGCAAGCACACGGTCGACCATCTGCGATACGGTCTGGCTTTCGATCGGAAGCCCGGTGGCCGGCGAATAAGGCACGCCCGCGCGCGCCCAGAGAAGCCGCATGTAGTCGTAGATCTCGGTGACGGTGCCGACCGTGGAGCGCGGGTTGCGCGACGTGGTCTTCTGCTCGATGGAGATGGCCGGGGAGAGGCCGTCGATCTGATCGACGTCCGGCTTCTGCATCATCTCCAGGAACTGGCGCGCATAGGCGGAGAGAGACTCCACGTAGCGGCGCTGGCCCTCAGCGTAGATCGTATCAAACGCCAGCGAGGACTTGCCCGAGCCGGAGAGCCCGGTGAACACCACCAGCTGATCGCGCGGGATCTCGACGTCGATGTCCTTGAGATTGTGCTCGCGGGCGCCGCGGATGGCGATTACGCGGGTTTCGGCACGGCGGGCGCGATTCTGGTCGAAGAGGTTGTCCATCTCGTCCGTGGCGTCGAGGGTACCGTCCTGACGCAGCTCTTCCGCGCGGACGCAGGGGATGTATCGGCAACGACTGTATACCAACGAACGTAGTGAGAACGCACGTTGTCCGCCAGTCTGATATCCCAAACGGCCGAGATTTGGGCCGGACCTGTGGACAAGCGCGTCAGGTGCAGCTGGTGAACGATGTCAGCCGTCTCGGCGACCTCTCGGCGACCGCTCGGCGACTAAGAATACTGCGTCACAAACTACGCTGTCATTCCGGGGCGTCGGCAAGTCGGTTTCACCGACTTGCCGACGAGCCCGGAAACCATAACCCCAGCCGGCAGTTGCTCGCTCGCCCGTCGCGACCGCACGGCCTGTGGTTATGGATTCCGGACTCCGCTCGCTACGCTCGCGGCCCCGGAATGACAGAATACGTATTTTGGGGACGCAGTAGCGCTAATCGCCGTGTCGGCGACTCGATCGCCCTTGCCGTCGGCGGTGAGATGTGCTAGAACATAAAGCGAACAAAAGAGGCGCCCTGCGCTGGATGGTGTTTCTGTGGGAAAGGCCGAAATGCGCTTGCCGGGTTGCAACTTGAGGATAGGGTGACGCGGAGCAGGAGAAGGTCATGGCAGGTTCAGTGAACAAGGTTATTCTGGTCGGCAATCTCGGCAAGGATCCCGAGACCAGGCGCACCCAGGACGGCCGCCCCATCGTGCATTTGAGTGTTGCGACCAGCGACAGTTGGCGGGACAAGAACACGGGCGAGCGCCGAGAGAAGACGGAATGGCACCGCGTCGTCATCTTCAGCGAGCCGCTCTGCCGGATAGCCGAGCAATACCTGAAGAAGGGCGCGAAGGTGTACCTTGAAGGCTCGCTGCAAACGCGCAAATGGCAGGACCAGTCCGGGCAGGACAAGTACTCGACCGAGGTCGTGCTCCAGGGCTTCAACTCCCAACTCACCATGCTCGATAGCCGCGGCAGCGCCTCCCCGGCCATCGGCGACTTCGGGCAGGCGGAAAGTCCGAGCGAATTCGGCGCACCCGGTCCGGCACCGCGGGAGAGGCAGCCCGCGCGCGCCGATATGGACGACGAGATTCCGTTCTGAGGCCGCCAAGGGGATCTCTAGCTGGAGTTCAGCTTGAGAGACGATGCAACCATTTTCACGATTCTGCCAGAACGAAGCCAACGGGAAAACCTAGTAAAAACAGCGGTCGAACATGAACAGGCTCCATCTGCGCGGATCGAGCCCAGGGAATGGGGATTACATTCCGGCCGAACGAACCCGAGGAGCGGGGCATTGCGATCGTACTCTCGCAGAACGAACCCGAGGGCGCGTTCGTCTCTCTGGAGAACATGAGTTAATTCAATCTACTGCGGAGTATTCTTCACTCCTGTTCTTAGGGTTCTGCATGCCGTTGCGCCATTATCAGATCGCATTCCTGGATCCCCACCCAATCGGGTCCATCGGCTTGCGAATAAGTCTCTGAATTGCCACCTGAAAGCAGCAGCCCGTACGTCGCCCTGCGTGGCGCGGCGGAGCTGAATCAGCTAACTACTTTCCCCGACCCGCACCCATAGGTCTTCCTTGGCCGATAACGACGACCAGCCGCCGGAACAGCCCGGGCCGTCCGACGTTCGCCCCGTCTCCATCACCGAGGAGATGAAGCGCAGCTACCTCGATTACGCCATGAGCGTGATCGTGGCGCGGGCACTGCCCGACGCCCGCGACGGCCTCAAGCCGGTGCACCGGCGTATCCTTCATTCCATGCACGAGAACGGGCATACGCCCGACAAGAAGCATGTGAAGTCCGCCCGCGTGGTCGGCGACGTCATGGGCAAGTACCACCCGCATGGGGATCAGGCGATCTACGACGCGCTGGTGCGCATGGCGCAGGACTTCTCCATGCGCCTCCCGCTCATCGACGGCCAGGGCAACTTCGGCTCGGTGGACGGCGACCCACCCGCGGCCATGCGCTACACCGAGTGCCGGCTGGCGCGTCCGGCGATGGAGCTGCTCGAGGATATCGACAAGGACACCGTCGATTTCCAGCCGAACTACGACGGCAACGAGAGAGAGCCCGTCGTCCTTCCCGCGCGCTTCCCCAATCTCCTGGTCAACGGCGCAGGCGGCATCGCCGTCGGCATGGCAACCAACATCCCGCCGCACAATCTCGGCGAGGTCATCGACGCCTGCATCGCCCTGATCGACAATCCGGCGATCGGGATCGACGAGCTGATCGAGATCGTCCCCGGCCCGGACTTTCCGACTGGGGGAATCATCCTCGGCCGACAGGGCATCCGCGCCGCCTACCACCTCGGCCGCGGCTCGATCGTCATGCGCGGCAAGGTGGAGATCGAGACGCTGCGCGGCGACCGCGAAGCGATCATCGTCACCGAGATCCCGTATCAGGTGAACAAGGCGGCGATGGTCGAGCGCATCGGCGAGCTGTGGCGCGACAAGAAGATCGACGGCATCGCCGCGTTGCGCGATGAGTCCGACCGTTCCGGTTATCGGGTCGTGATCGAGCTTCGGCGCGACGCCATGGCGGACATCGTGCTCAACCAGCTCTATCGCTACACTGCGCTGCAGTCGACCTTCGGCGCCAATGTGGTTGCGCTCGAAGGTGGCCGTCCGCAGGTCATGACGCTCAAGGACTTGCTCCAATCCTTTATCGCGTTCCGCGAGGAGGTGATCTCCCGGCGCACCAAGCACCTCCTGAGCAAGGCTCGCGACCGGGCGCATGTGCTCGTGGGATTGGCAACCGCGGTGAGCAATATCGATGAAGTGATCAGGCTCATTCGCGCGTCCCGGGATGCCAACGAGGCGCGCGAAGCCCTTATGGCGCGCGACTGGCCGGCGCGGGACATCGAGGCGATGATCACGCTCATCGACGATCCGCGCCATCGGGTGACGGCGGAAGGCACCTACAAGCTCTCGGCCGAGCAGGCCAAGGCCATCCTTGACCTGCGGCTGCAACGCCTGACCGCCCTCGGCCGCGACGAGATCAAGGCCGAGCTCGACAAGCTCGCCGCCGAGATCGCCGATTATCTCGACATCCTGCGCTCGCGGGCGCGTATTCAGACCATTGCCAAGGACGAGCTCGTCGCGGTGCGAAACAAATTCGCCACGCCGCGGCGCACCCAGATCGTCGAGCAGGAAGGGGAGGTGGAGGAAGAGGACCTGATCCACCGCGAGGACATGGTCGTCACCGTCTCCCACCTCGGTTATGTCAAGCGGGTGCCGCTGTCGAGCTACCGTGCTCAGCGCCGCGGGGGCAAAGGCCGCTCCGGCATGCAGACCCGCGAGGAGGATTTCGTCTCCCGGCTGTTCGTCGCCTCCACCCACACACCGGTGCTGTTCTTCTCCTCCCACGGACGGGTCTACAAGGAGAAGGTCTGGCGGCTGCCGCAGGCAGCGCCGCAAGCGCGCGGAAAGTCCCTGATCAATATCCTGCCGCTCGAGCAAGGCGAGCTGGTCACCACCGTCATGCCGCTGCCCGAGGACGAGAGCACCTGGGCTCAGCTCGACGTGATGTTTGCCACGACGCGTGGGACCGTGCGGCGCAACAAGCTCTCGGACTTCGTCGATGTGCGGCGCTCCGGCATCATTGCCATGAAGCTCGACGAAGGCGAAGGGATCGTGAACGTTGCAATCTGTACCGAGCGTGACGATGTTCTGCTCACTTCCGCCGGAGGCCAATGCATCCGCTTCCCCGTCACCGATGTTCGCGTTTTCCAGGGCCGCACCTCCATGGGTGTGCGCGGAATCGCGCTCGCTGAAGGCGACCGAGTGATCTCGCTCTCGATCCTGCGGCATGTGGATGCGACCGCCGAGGAGCGCGCCGCCTATCTCAAACGCGCAAGCGCCGTCCGTCGTGGAGTAACCGAAGAGCAGGAGGAAACATCCGTCGACACGGAAGAGGCTAACGGCGCAATCGAGCTGGGCGAGCAGCGCTATGTGGAGATGTCCGCGGTCGAGCAGTTCGTCCTCGCCGTGTCCGAGCGCGGCTACGGCAAACGATCCTCTTCTTACGAGTATCGCGTCACCAACCGCGGAGGAAAGGGCATCGTCGCTATGGACCTGCGCGAGCGGGACGGCTCGATCCGGCGCAAGACCGGTAGCTTGGTTGCCTGCTTTCCGGTCGAGGACGAGGACCAGCTCATGCTGGTCACAAATGGCGGCCAGCTCATTCGAACCCGCGTCGAAGGCATCCGGATCGCGGGGCGCTCGACACAGGGCGTTATCATCTTCAATACTGCCGAGGACGAACGCGTCGTCTCGGTAGAGCGGATCAGCGAAGAGGGCGAGGAGCAGCCCAGTTAGGAGTCGCGCATGGTTCAAGTGCTGGAACAGGTGACGCTGCCGGACGCAGTAGAGGCCACGCTCAACTACATCGTCGATACCGGCGAGAAGGTCTTTACCGAGACCGCTGTGCCGGGGTCCACCGATGTGCGCGGCGGCGGCAAGCAGGACCCCCGCCGCATCACCATCCACAATGGGCGGCGGCTCGCGGACAAGTTCGTCCTGGAGCAGGACGGCTTCCGCTTCGTCCGACATGACACCAAGGTCAAGGATTTCTTCAGCGAGGAGGAAGTTCGGCGGGTTTACTACCCCGAGATGGAAGCTCTGGTAAAAGCCGAGACCGGTGCCTCACGAGTGTTGGTGTTCGACCACACTCTGCGCACGGCGGACGACGAGCTGCGTCAGGCGCAGAAGATCCGCGAGGTCGTGCGCCGGGTGCACAACGATTACACCGAGTGGTCGGGTCCGCAGCGGGTACGTGACCTCCTGCCGCAAGAGGCCGACGAGCTGCTGCGCCGACGATTTGCCATCGTCCAGGTCTGGCGACCAATCCGCCATCCCGTGGAGACGTTTCCGCTGGCAATTTGCGATGCTCGCACCCTCTCGGACGATGATCTCATCGTATCCGAGCGGCGTTACCCGAATCGGGTCGGGCAGACCTACGCCATCAAATACAATCCTGCGCACCGCTGGTATTGGTTTCCGCGCATGCGGCGCGAGGAAGCGCTGGTCTTCAAGGTGTACGATTCGCTCAAAGATGGCCGCGCCCGTTGGACCGCGCATACGGCATTCGAGGATGCCAGCGCGCCGCGCAATCCGCGACCGCGCGAGAGCATCGAGATTCGCACCCTGGCGTTCTTCTGAACGACGATCGTGCCGGCACCATTGTTGGGGCCGCACGATAGCGGTCGCAAAGAGCGAGTGACGCAGGCCGGCTCGAGGTTGCCCAGGAGCCTGTGCCTAGCGTCAGACCGCCATGGTTAGGCTGTGGACACGATCCGTGCCCACAGCCCTAGCCACAGAGGGTAGCAACGCTTCAGCTTAGCCCTTCGTCACGACGGGAGGAGCCTTGCCTTTGCCGACGCAGCCAACCATCCCCACAGCGACGAAAGTCGCAAGCAGCGCAACGAAAATCTTCTTCATTGGAGCCCCCAAGTTGAGTGGATACCCGATCCGTTAACCATCGATTATTAACCATCGAAACGCGAAATTCTCTAGTGTAAAAAAGCCACAGTACGTAGCAAAGCGCTCGGGACCGCAGAGACACATTCTACACCTGTCCGCGTCCGACCGCCCTGCCGTGGTCCATCCGGCTCGTGGCTGATGTAAGAAGAACGTGGATGCCCTCACCGCAGACAAGCGTTGAGCAGTCTGCGGAGTTTCCACGGCGCTGCCAGGCACATGGCCGGGACACGCGCCAGGTTTGTTAGAAATGTCACCCGACGACAACGATAAGAACAAAGACAACGTTGTGCGATTGGGAACAGAAACTCTGTTTGCCATCGGCGAGGAGCTGCGCCGTATGTACGATGCGGATCTGCGCTCGAAGCCCTCCGGGAAGCTGGAGCAACTCCTTCGCCGGATCGAGCGCGGCGATGATCTGCCCTAAAGCATGTGGTGCAAACGCCCATGCTCAAACGTGCGACGATGCAGGTGAGCTTCAGGTGAGCCCGACAGCGGAGAGTGACGCGCGCTTCATGGCGCTGGCGCTTGCCCTTGGGCGGCGCGGTCTCGGGCGCACGTGGCCCAATCCGGCGGTCGGGGCGCTGGTCGTCAAGGACGCATCGATTGTCGGCAGAGGCTGGACCCAACCGGGAGGGCGCCCCCATGCCGAAACCGAGGCTCTCGCCCGCGCCGGAGCGGCTGCTCGTGCCGCCACCCTCTACGTTTCGTTGGAGCCATGCTCTCATCATGGCAGGACACCCCCGTGCGTCGATGCCATCATCGAGGCCGGGATCGCGCGTGTGGTGTCGCCTATGGCGGATCCCAATCCGAGAGTGGCAGGACGGGGGCACTGGAAGCTTGCGGAAGCGGGTGTGGTGGTTGAGGTGGGGATCGGAGCCGAAGAGGCGCGCCGTGCGCATGCGGGTCACGTTCGGCGGATGCGGGATGGCCGTCCCCACACGATCCTGAAACTCGCCTCGTCGGCAGACGGCAAGGTCGCCCTCTCCGGCCGCCGACCTGTCGGCATCACCGGCGAAGCGGCGCGGCGGCGCGTGCACCTGATGCGGTCAATGAACGATGCGGTTGCAACCGGGATCGGCACGGTGCTCGCGGATGACCCTCAGCTCACCTGCCGATTGCCGGGCATGCACTCGCCGGTACGTATTGTCTTTGATGCCAGATTGCGCCTGCCGCTCGCGAGCAGGTTGGTCGCGAGTGCATCCGCCACCCCGGTATGGCTGGTGACGGGTGACAGCGCGTCGCAATCACCCGAGCTGGCGCTCAAGGCGCGAGGGGTCGAAGTGCTGCGGGTGCAGGAGGCGGCTGGTCGGATCGATCTGCTTGCGGCGCTGAAGCTTTTGGCTGAGCGAGGACTTACGCGCGTTCTGTTTGAGACCGGCCCCGTTCTTGCCACGGCGTTGTTGAAAGCGGATCTGGTGGATGAAGCGATGCTGTTCCGTTCACCCATGGTCATTGGTCCGGATGGGATTGATGCACTTGAAGGTCTGCCGCTCTCCGCGTTGACTCGGTCGCCTCACATGCAGCCCGTTGCCACCGAAGCGGTAGGCATCGATACCGTCGAAATGTTCGAGCGACCGGTTTTTTGAGACGTATTTAATGTTTACCGGCATAGTCACGGGACTGGGGGAAGTTACTGCGGTGGAGGCGCGGGCGGAAAATCTCGCTCGCCTTACCATTGCCTGCAACTATCCAGCCGAGGTCATCGACATTGGGGCGTCAATTGCCTGCAGCGGCGTGTGCCTGACCGTCGCGGCACGGGGTAGCAGTGGCAATCGCAGCTGGTTTGCCGCTGATGCGGCGGCGGAAACGCTCCACGTGACCACGGTCGGGCGGTGGCGGCCGGGGACACGCATCAATCTCGAGCGCGCCCTCAAAGTAGGGGACGAGTTGGGCGGCCATATCGTCACCGGTCACGTTGACGGTTTGGGCGTCCTCATCGCGCGCGACGATTTGACCGAAATGGCGAAACTTACGTTCCGCGTTCCGGCCGAGCTGTCCCGCTTTATCGCGCGCAAGGGATCGGTGGCAGTCGACGGCGTTTCGCTCACCGTGAACGAAACCAGCGATGACAAATTCTCAGTAATGATCATCCCGCACACCCTCGAAGTGACGACGCTGCAAGCGCTTCGGATTGGCGATGAGGTCAACTTCGAAGTCGACTTGATGGCGCGCTATGCCGCGCGGCTGCTGGAGCTTCCGTCATAGCCGAAACCTACGCGCCTCCGGGCGGGCTTCAACAGGACGCGCGGATGTTTGCTGAACGCCGGCTTGTGCCTTGCTTCCCTGTTGATCCGCTTGTACCACCATCCGGTGGCGGAGATAACCAATGGCGGAGCCGCGCAGATCAGGCGACACGCACGGTGCGGAAAAGCGCGCCGGCAGGCTTGCAGGCGCTCGCATCGTGATCGTGGAATCGCGCTTTTACGAGGATATCGCTGATGCCTTGCTCGCCGGCGCAACCGCTGCCGTGGAGGCGGCGGGCGCGCGTTATGATCGCCTGAGCGTGCCCGGCGCGCTTGAAGTCGCCCCGGCCATTGCAATGGCATTGGATGCGGCCGAAGCCGTGGGAAGCCCGTACGACGGGGCAGTGGGGCTCGGTTGCGTGATCCGTGGCGAGACGCTGCACTTCGAGATCGTGTCGCAGGAATCGGCCCGCGCTCTGCTGGACTTATCCGTGGCCCGGCGCGTTCCGATCGGGAATGGCATTCTCACGGTCGACACCGATATTCAGGCCTGGGCACGGGCGCGCAAAGAGCAAGGGGACAAGGGTGGCGACGCTGCCCGCGCGGCGCTTTCGCTCATTCGACTCAAGCGGCACCTCGATGCGGATTGAGCCATGGCTAGCGCCCCGAGGGTCGGACGTAAGGCAAATCGACGCGGCGCCGCACGGCTCGCAGCGGTGCAAGCCCTCTATCAGATGGAAATCGCGGGGACGGGCGTGAATGACATCCTCGCGGAATTCGAGAGCCACTGGATTGGCCGTGAAGTCGAAGGCGCCCAATATCTGCCGGTGGAGGCCGCATTCTTCCGGGATATTGTTTGCGGGGTTCTGCGCGAGCAACTCAAGATCGATCCGCTGGTCGACAAGGCTTTGGCACGCGGCTGGCCGCTCAAGCGGGTAGAAGCGATCCTCCGGGCAGTGTTGCGGGCGGGAGCATATGAGTTGGGCCACCGCAGCGACGTTCCGGCACGCGTGGTCGTTTCAGAATACGTCGATGTAGCCCATGCCTTCGTCGACAACGAGGAGACCGGCTTGGTCAACGCCGTGCTCGATCAGATCGCCCGCGAATATCGCGCGGGCGAGTTTGCCCACCCGGTCCGGTGACGCAATTGCGCCTTGGCTCCGCTAGTGAATCGCAAAGGGCAGGGCGACGGGGCTGCGGAAGTTGGATGACGAGTTCCACGCGAGCTTGCGCACGTTGAGATGATATTCGGGAACGCGCTCAACGAAGCGCTTCATCGCCACTTCGGTGACCAGGCGCGCCACCTGGCTGCCCAAACAGAAATGCTTGCCGGCTCCGAAGCCAAGATGACCCTGCGGCCGCCTTTCGATGTCGTAGATGTCGGGATTGCGGAATTTGCGCCAGTCACGATTGCCCGAGCCGAAGGCGAGTGCCACCTTGTCGCCGGTTCTGAGCTTTTGCCCGTGTAGTTCGGTCGCGCGCATCACCGTGCGCTTGAAGCGCTGGGCCGAGGTGTTGAAACGCAGCGATTCCTCGATGGCGGGCGCCATTAAGGCCGGATCGGCAGCAATGCGGCGACGGGCATCCGGGTAATCATGTAGGTTGAGGGCGAACATGCTCATGAAGCTCGACAGCGATTCGACCCCGGCCATGACGAAAGTCGCGGTTGTGAGCACGACCTCGCGCTCCGAAAGGCGGTCACCGTCGATCTCCGCTTCCGCGAGCTGGGTAATGAGGTCTTCCGTTGGACGTTTGCGCCGCACGGCGACTTCAGCCGAAAGAAAATCGCTGAGCTCCTGGAATGCGGCGATGTGCTCGGGAGTGCGCCCTTTCACGGATTTGTCCGTGGACACAGCGAGGATGACCTTGCGCCTGATTTCGCCGTGATCCCGTTCAGGCAGGCCCATGGTGCGGAACAGAAGACCGACCGTGATTTGGCTGGAATAGTCGTTGATGAACTCAAATTCGCGGATTTCACTTATTCGATCGAGTGTACGGTCTGCGATCTCCAGGGTGGGTGCGATCAGATGCTCCACGTTCTTGCGCGTGAACGCGGCTTGGCTGAGCGCGCGCAGGCGGTCATGTCGCGGCGGGTCGGTGGTGCCGAGCGTGCCGCCGGCGCGGCCCGGAAGCTCATCGATCATATTCCCTTGGGAGGAGGAGAACGTCTCCCAGTCGCGCGCGGCTTCCACGATGTCGTCATACCGGGACAGGATCCAGAGCTTCCCGCTCTCGGACCAGTAGCAGGGAAATTGCTCGCGCAGCACTTCGTAGTAGGGAAAAGGGTTGGCGTCGATTTCAGGTGAATAAAGATCGAAAGCTTCCATCATGAGGTTGGACGAACCCTGCATCCTATGTCAGGCATGCCCTGTGCCGCGTGAAGATATCACCTGTAGTCTCAGCGAGCCATGAGTGGCGAACCTCATGTTGCGCAATCCGGCGAGGATCGCCTCATCGCGCGATATTTCAGGCCATTGGCAAGGCACGCCGGCGCTTTCGCACTGATGGATGACGCCGCAGTCATTGCGCCGCCGGCGGGCTGCGACGTCGTGCTCAAGGCCGATGGCATCATCGCTGGTGTGCACTTCTTCCCGGACGATCCGCCTGATCTGGTCGGCAAAAAGGCTCTGCGGGTGAACCTGTCCGATCTCGCTGCCAAGGCGGCGAGACCGCTCGGATTCCTGCTCACGCTGGCATTGCCTGACGAGATCGGGGATGCGTGGCTGGCGCCTTTTGCCCGCGGGTTAGGGGAAGACGCAGAACTCTTCGACTGCCCTTTGTTTGGCGGGGATACCGATCGTACCCCCGGTCCGGTCACGATCTCCGTCGCGATGTTTGGTGCAGTTCCTCACGGGAGGATGCTGCGCCGGGCCGGCGCGCAGGCCGGCGACCGCGTAGTCGTGACCGGTACGATCGGCGATGCTTCGCTGGGGCTCGCCCTGCGGCGGAATGCAAGCTTGGCGGGCAAATGGGGCCTCGAGGCAGAGCAAGGCAACACGCTTCAGGCCCGTTACCTTGTTCCGCAGCCGCGCACGAATGTGGCGGAGATCTTCGGACACTACGCGTCTGCAGGCATGGACATCTCCGACGGGTTGACGGGCGATCTCGCAAAACTGTGCCGCGCCTCGGGCGTCGGCGCTGAAGTCCATGCGACGCGCGTGCCGCTGTCGCAGGCAGCGGGCTCAGTGCTCGCAAGGGATCCCACCCTGATCGAAGCCGTGCTTACGGGCGGCGACGATTATGAGATCCTGGCCACGGTGCCCGCCGGCAAGGTGGAGCCCTTGCGCACGGAGGCCGCGGGAAACGGCGTAGCGGTTACCGAGATCGGGACAGTGCGAGCCGGACACTCGGTGCGAGTGCTGGATCAACACGGCAACGCGCTTGCATTCGCCCGTCCTTCGTTTAGCCATTTCTAGCGAGCGGGGAGGGCGCCTGGATGCATGATGTCACCACATTGGCTGGGTCGGACGTAAAGCCGTATGCACCTGCGGATAATCCAGAGTTCATAAAGCTGCATCGCCGGTTTCCCACCACCGCCTTTCTACGCCGGCGTGCGCGGCGCCGCCTGCCGGCTTTCGCGTTCGAATACCTGGACGGAGGCGCCGGTGCTGACGGTGGTATTGCGCGCAATTGGCGCGCCCTCGATGCAGTCGAGCTTGTTCCCAGGTATGGGATCACCACCTCGTTGCCGCCGGTCGACGTCGAGCTGTTCGGAAAGCGCTACGCCGCCCCGATTGGCATCGCCCCCATGGGTGGGCCTTCGATCGTATGGCCTGGCGCCGACCAAGACCTTGCCGCGGCTGCCCAACGCGCACGCGTGCCCTACACCCTTGGACTCGTGGGTGGAATGACGGTGGAGCGGGCCGCGGAGATTGCTCCCGACGTGCTCTGGTTCCAGCTCTACCGCTGCTCCCGCAACGAGCACGCAATCGGATACGATCTGGTGCGGCGCGCCCATGTGGCAGGCGTCCACGTCCTGGTGCTCACGCTTGACGTGCCGGTGCGCACGACCCGCGCCCGCGAGGTCGCCGCGGGGGTTACGACACCCTTCCGGCCGGACCTGCGCATGGCCTGCGGTATTCTGGCTTGCCCCGGATACCTGAGATCGCTGTGGAAGCATGGTCAGCCGCGCTTTGGCAACCTCAAGCCTTATGCCGCCAACACCGCCGACGTGAATGAGGTGGTGGCGTTCGTGCGCCGAGAGATGGGGGGTGCGTTCACATGGGACGAGATCGCAAACTATCGCGAGCGCTGGAAACGCCCTCTCGTCGTCAAAGGCGTCCTGCATCCAGCCGATGCGGAGAAATGCCTAGCCCTTGGGGTCGACGGCATCATTGTATCGAACCATGGTGGGCGGCAGGTGGAAGGGCTGCCGGCAACCATCGATGCGCTCCCTGCCATAAGTCGGGCGGTCGGCAGCCGGACGGCGCTGATGCTCGACAGCGGGATCCGTTCCGGGCTCGACGTGGTGCGTGCGGTCGCGCTTGGCGCGGATGCTGCGTTTGCGGGCAAGGCTTTTCTGTGGGGCTTGGGAGCGCTCGGAAGCAAGGGACCGGTGCACGTCATCGATCTTTTCATCGACGAGATGAAATCAGCTTTCGGGCAGATTGGGGCGCGGCAGCCGGTCGAGGCGCGGGCGGCCACGATCCGGCATCCCGGCGCGCTGCAATTTTGATCTGTACGCAAGCTTCGCAACATTTGCGTGGCCGGACCGTTTTTGGCAATGTCCGCCGAGCGTTAGTCTGGATTTGTTCGTCCACCGGTTGATCTTGGAGAATCTCAGGAATGGCTGCTCTCTGGTTGATTGTCTTATGCGGCGCGCTCGCGATCGTTTACGCGGTTTGGACGATTCGCAGCGTGGTTGCAGCCGACCCGGGCAACGCGCGCATGCAGGAAATCGCGGCAGCCGTACGTGAAGGCGCCCAGGCTTACCTCAAACGCCAATACACGACGATCGGCCTCGTCGGGCTGGTGATATTCTTGATCCTCGCGTATTTCCTAGGCTGGCTGGTTGCGTTCGGATTCCTGATCGGTGCGGTGCTCTCAGGCACCGCGGGATTCATCGGAATGAACGTCTCGGTGCGCGCCAACGTGCGCACCGCTCAGGCCGCCATTCGCTCGCTCGCAGACGGCCTTGAGCTCGCATTCAAGTCGGGGGCGATAACCGGGCTGCTGGTTGCCGGTCTCGCGCTCCTCGGTGTCACCCTTTACTTCGGCTACCTTATCGGCACTCGCCACATGGCGCCGGATGATCGTACCGTGATCGACGCGCTGGTCGCGCTCGGATTTGGCGCCTCGCTTATTTCCATCTTCGCGCGGCTCGGTGGCGGGATCTTCACCAAGGGAGCCGATGTCGGCGGCGATCTCGTGGGCAAGGTAGAGGCTGGCATCCCCGAGGACGATCCGCGCAATCCCGCAACCATCGCCGACAATGTCGGCGACAATGTCGGCGACTGCGCGGGGATGGCTGCCGACTTGTTCGAGACCTACGTCGTCACGACCGTCGCGACCATGGTGCTTGCGGCAATCTTCTTTCGCACCGCCGGTCCGGATGTGCTGCTGCGCATGATGACGTTTCCGCTGGCGATCGGCGGCATTTGCATCATCACCTCGGTTATCGGAACCTTCTTCGTCAAGCTTGGCCCGACCCAGTCCATCATGGGCGCCTTGTACAAGGGCGTCATCACGACCGGCGCGCTTTCGCTGATCGGGTTGGCGCTGGTAACTTGGCTTCTGGTCGGATTTGGAACGGTTCCAGGCCAGTCCTACAGCGGCACGTCGCTGTTCATCTGCGGCATTGTCGGTCTTGCCGTTACCGGCCTGATCGTATGGATTACGGAATACTATACTGGCACGAATTACCGCCCGGTCCAGTCGATTGCGAAATCATCGCTGACAGGGCACGGCACCAATATCATTCAGGGATTGGCGGTGTCGCTGGAGGCCACGGCGCTGCCGACACTCGTGATCATCGCCGGCATCTTGGCGAGCTTCAAGCTTGCCGGCCTGTTCGGGATTGCCGTGGCGGTAACCACCATGCTGGCGCTTGCCGGCATGATCGTGGCACTCGATGCCTTCGGCCCGGTTACGGATAATGCGGGCGGCATCGCCGAGATGTCGGGACTGCCGAAGGAGGTCCGCAAAGCCACCGATGCCCTCGACGCCGTCGGCAATACAACCAAGGCTGTCACCAAAGGCTATGCGATCGGGTCAGCCGGTCTTGGCGCCCTTGTTTTGTTTGCCGCCTATAGCCAGGATCTCCAGTTCTTTATTTCGGACGCCGCACAGCATCCGTATTTCCAGGGCATCAGGCTCGATTTTTCCCTGAGCAATCCGTACGTCGTCGCCGGGCTCCTGTTCGGCGGTCTGTTGCCCTATCTGTTCGGAGCGATGGGGATGACCGCGGTCGGGCGGGCCGCGTCCGCGATTGTGGAGGAGGTGCGCCGGCAGTTCCGGGAGAAGCCCGGCATCATGGCAGGGACCGACAAGCCCGACTATGGCAAGGCCGTTGACCTTCTCACCGTCGCGGCGATCAAGCAGATGATTGTTCCCTCGCTCTTGCCTGTCCTCTCGCCCGTCGTGGTCTACTATCTCATCTATTGGATCGCGGGCGGCGGAACAGCCGGAAAATCCGCGGGGTTTTCCGCAGTGGGTGCCATGTTGCTGGGCGTGATTGTCACTGGCCTGTTCGTGGCCATCTCGATGACCTCAGGCGGGGGCGCCTGGGACAACGCGAAGAAATATATCGAGGACGGTCATTACGGCGGCAAAGGCTCCGAGCCCCATAAGGCGGCGATCACCGGCGATACGGTGGGTGATCCCTACAAGGACACCGCCGGACCTGCGGTCAATCCCATGATCAAGATCACCAATATCGTGGCCTTGCTTCTGCTCGCCGTGCTCGCTCACGCACGTTAGAACAGCTTGAAGATGCCGGTGATGAAGCCGGTGTCCTTGCCGCCGGTAGGAGTAGTGCGGCTGACGAAGTCGAAGACCTTTCCGTCCTTCATGCCGTAATCGGCGATCCGCTCCACGCGGCGATTTTTGTCGAAGTAAACTGCAACGACACGTTGATCGGTCACTTGGGTCGGAAGGAAAGCGACTGCCCGTTCCGAACGTTCGGAAATATAGTAGAACGCCTGGCCGGTGACGGTAGCCACGGTCGATGGGGTGCCGAGCACGAGCAGCACCTGCTCCTGGGTTGACCCGATCGGGATCTGCTCAAGCGCTCCGTCCGGGACGATGTAGCCTTTGCGATACGTTTCCGAGAAGCAGCCCGCAAGGAGAAGGCCAAGCAGCACCATCGCCGCTGCGGCCCTGATACGGGCTGCACCAGCCGACAGACTGCATCTACTCAAGCGGCCAGAGATCCCCATATGACGCTTGCATTTACCCCGATATTGCGGCGCTTCCGGCCATAGCCGTGCGATTGCTCGCGATCCGGCTCAGTCTCAGTTAACCCAATGATATTCCGCTGGTTTGCCCCCACCTCGCGAGAGCCCAGCATTTCCTGCCTCTATGGCGCCATCGTGGCGCAGGCGCGGCGGCCGGCCTTTTACCAGCTTTACCGTGTCCCAGATACCGTAACGGGACGGCTTGAGATGATCCTGCTGCACTTGATACTGGTTTTGCGCCACTTCCAGCAGCTGGACGTGGCTAGCCGCGAGCTGGGCCAGCGGCTGTTCGATCACTTCTGCTCTGACATGGACGACAATATGCGCGAAATGGGAGTTGGAGACCTCGCGGTCCCGCGGAAAATGCGGCGGATTGGAGACGCCTTTTATGCGCGTCAAGCGCTGTACGGGGCCGCGCTCGCTCACGGCTCCGATGACGAGCTGAGTGCCGCGCTCAGGCGCTTCGTCTATAGTGGGCGTGCGGAGCCGCACACGGTGGCGCGGCTTGCAGATTACAGCCGCCGGGCAGCGCACGTCCTCTCGAGCCGGACCGGATCTGAGCGTGGCGAAATTCAGTTTCCTTATCCGGAAGACGTCCATGCCGCGGCCCAAGCGTGAAGCAATCCCTCGCGCAGTGCCGGTCGAGCGTCCATGGCGCGTTCCGCTGGCCCAGAGCGATGTACCCGCGAGCGGGCTGCACATTGACCTCGTCGCCGATGAGCGGGTGCGTTCTCGGCTTGCGAGGGTGGTGGGCGCGGAGCGTTTGCCGCGCCTCTCCGCCAGCTTCGACGTGAGCCTGCACGGACGCAGCGGGCTGCACGTCGTGGGACGTCTGTCGGCCACGGTCGAGCAGATCTGCGGCATTACCCTGGAACCGCTCGAAAACGAGATCGACGAAGCTATCGATGTTGTGTTCCGGCCGGAGGTGGCCGAGTTCCCTGCCGACAAGACTCGGACCGAAGTCGAAATCCCGCTGGAAGACGAAGACGAACCCCTGGTGAACGGAATGATTGATCTCGGCGCGCTTGCGACCGAATTTCTCATCCTTGGCATCGACCCATACCCGCGCAAGCCCGGCACCGTGTTCGAACCGCCGCGGGACAGCGGTGATCCCGGACACCCCTTCGCGGCACTGGCAGCGCTGGCCAAGGCGCGCCGCGAGGGGGAGAGCTGATTGGGTTGTGTCCTTTAGCCGACGCGGTATTGTCGCGCCATGCCTCACAAAGTCCGCCTCGCCCTCGACGCCATGGGGGGGGACCACGGCGCTGCGGTCGTTGTTCCGGGAGCTGAGCTTTCGCTCGCACGCCACTCCGACATTGAATTCCTGTTTTTTGGCGATCACGCCATTCTTCAGCCGTTGCTCAATGCGCGCCCGACGCTCAATGCCAGCTCCCACGTCGTGCATACGGATGTGGCCATCAAGATGCACGACAAGCCGAGCCAGGCACTGCGCAAGGGGCGCTGGAAATCGTCCATGTGGCTCGCCATCGACGCCGTCAAGAAGGGGCAAGCCGATGCCGCGGTATCGGCCGGTAACACCGGGGCTCTCATGGCCATGGCAAAGTTCGAGCTCAAGACCATGCCGGGGATCGAGCGGCCCGCGATTGCTGCTTTGTGGCCCACCATCGAAGGCAAATCCATCGTTCTCGATCTCGGTGCGTCGATCGGCGCGGACGCCCCGCATCTGATCAATTTGGCCGCCATGGGGAGCGCCATGGCGCGGGCGCTGCTGGGGATCGACCGGCCAACAGTCGGGCTTCTCAACATCGGCGTCGAAGAAGTGAAGGGACTGGAGGAGGTGCGTCGCGCGGCTCAGTTGCTGCGCGAAAGCTCGCGGCAAGAATTCGAATACTACGGGTTTGTGGAGGGCGATGATATCGGAAAGGGTACGGTGGATGTGGTGGTGACCGAGGGCTTCACCGGAAACATCGCGCTCAAGGCGGCGGAGGGGACGGCGCGCCAGCTCGTCCACATTCTCAGGCGCGAGCTCGAACGGACGCTCACACGGAAGCTGGGCTATCTGCTCGCGCGCCAGGCATTTCATGCGTTGAGCCAGAAAATGGATCCACGCAAGTCAAACGGCGGCGTATTCCTCGGCCTCAATGGTATCGTCATCAAGAGCCACGGCGCGACCGATGCCGAAGGCTTCGCGTGCGCAATCGATATCGGCTACGACATGGTGCGCCACGAGTTGCTCGCCAAGGTGGGGCAGACCCTCAACGGCTGGGGGGCGGCGGCCGCAACCGCGCCGGCGAGTATCAGCCGGAGCGTTGCATCGTGAGCGTGACCCGATCGGTCGTGCTCGGCTGCGGCAGCTATCTGCCCAGCCGCGTGGTGACCAATGCTGAACTGTCGCGTATGGTCGATACTTCGGACGAGTGGATCCGACAACGCACAGGGATTCGCGAGCGCCACATTGCAGGTGAGGGCGAAACCACCGCGGATATGGCCTTGAAGGCGGCGCGCGCCGCGCTCTCCGCAGCCGGAATGGACGCTCAGTCGATCGATCTGATCGTGCTTGCGACCTCCACCCCCGACAACACGTTCCCGGCGAGCGCGGTCTCGGTTCAAGCGGGCCTTGGTATGACCCATGGCGCTGCTTTTGACGTGCAGGCGGTGTGCTCCGGATTCGTCTACGGGTTGGCGACCGTCGATGGCCTGCTCAAGACCGGCACATTTCATCGCGCCCTGGTAATCGGTGCGGAGACCTTCTCGCGCATCATTGATTGGAAGGATCGTTCGACCTGCGTACTTTTCGGGGATGGAGCGGGTGCAGTCGTGGTTGAATCACAGCGCCAGGCCGGCACGCGGGAAGATCGCGGGATTCTCGCAGTGAGGTTACGCTCGGACGGCCGCTATAAATCCAAGCTCTACGTCGACGGCGGGCCATCCTCGACGCAAACCGTCGGCCACCTGCGGATGGAGGGCCGCGCCGTTTTCAAGCATGCCGTTGCAATGATCAGCGACGTGATCGACGAGACGTTCAAGGCAACCGGCTACACGGCGGACGACATCGACTGGTTCGTGCCGCACCAGGCCAATCAACGCATTATCGACGACACCGCAAAGAAGCTCGGGATTGCCCCGGAGAAGGTGATCACCACGGTTGCGAAGCACGGCAATACCTCGGCGGCATCAATTCCGCTCGCGCTCGCCGCGGCGATCGAGCAGGGCCGGATCAAATGCGGCGATCTGGTGATGATGGAGGCAATGGGCGGCGGGTTTACCTGGGGTGCTGTTCTGCTGCGCTGGTGAAGTGAGCCCACTCGGACTGCCCCGCCTTGGCTTGCCGCCCAACTGGCCGTGCCGGCCCCGTTGACCCTGCGTTGCCAACCTAATATCGTTAGAAAATTCAGAGGGATATCTTGGTCGCCGGAGACGGGCTGGGCGATGACGGGCAAAACGGTCACGCGGGCGGACTTGTGCGAGGCGGTCTACCAGAAGGTAGGATTATCGCGTACCGAGTCGGCGGCACTCGTCGAGCTTGTGCTGAAAGAGATCACCGACTGCCTCGAGCGCGGCGAAACGGTGAAATTGTCTTCATTCGGCTCGTTCGTGGTTCGCAACAAGGGCCAACGGGTCGGGCGTAACCCCAAGACCGGCAAGGAAGTGCCGATCTCTCCGCGTCGGGTGATGGTGTTCAAGCCTTCCGCCATCCTCAAGCAGCGCATCAACGCGCCTGCGGAGAGCGAGCAGACCAGCGAGTAGCATCTGGGAGGAGCGCGCGTTGGACAAGGCACCGGAGGCATTCCGGACGATCAGCGAAGTCGCTGCGGAGCTTGAAATCCCGCAGCACGTACTGCGGTTCTGGGAGAGCCGCTTTCACGAGATCAGGCCGATGAAGCGCGGCGGTGGCCGGCGCTATTACCGGCCGCAGGACATGGACCTGCTGCGCGGCATTCGCCACCTGCTCTACGCGGAGGGCTATACCATCCGCGGTGTCCAGCGCATCCTGAGAGAGCAGGGGCAGCGGTTCGTGCAGAATGTCTGGCAGCCGGGGGCACCGCAGCCGCCCCGCACGGGCGGGGAGGGCGGCTCTCAGGAGGGGGCCGCGGAGCTCGCCGCACGACAAGAAACGAGCAACGCAAGTCTTGACGAAGGCGAGGCGGAGCCGGCTCCTCCTTCGAGGCTGTCAGAGCAACACGTGCGCAACTTGCAAGCCGTGCTCGATGACCTCAAGGAATGCCGGAGGTTGCTCGATACCGCTTTGCATGAATCACCCTGACAGCGGCCGTTATCACTCGCGCTGCGTTCCAGATTCTGATAAGTAGCGCGCGAGAGTTCGCTCAAACCCCGAGCAGCGGATGCTCAACGCCATTACGCCGGCCCAGATCGGAGAAGTCATCGCTCTCCTGGAGCAGCTGACCGAGGCGAGAAAGGCCCGCATTGAGCAAGGCAGAACCCAAACAGTCGATGAGATCATAAATGAGCCCGAGCGGCGTCGGCTGACCGACTACTTGTATGGGCTGACAGACAATGCCCGCAAGGAGCTGATTGCCCTCATGCTGCTGGGCCGGGGCGATTTCGAGCATTCCTATGAGAGGGCGCTTGAAACCTGCTCCAAATACACCGATGCCGACGATCAGGTGATTTATCTGATGGGCAAGACGGTGCGCCTCGCCGAATACCTCAACACTGGACTAAGCGCCGTCACACGGCAAGATTAGCGCATCTTTGCTCTCGCCCACCTAAACGCAGAGCCCGGCAATGTGCCGGGCTCTTTTACGACCGAGGGATAGCCTCTTCTTGAGCATTTAGCCCCCAGAGTGCGCTGCCGTCTCGTGATTGGAACCAACGAGGGTACCAGTGCATTGCCTCTCATCCACGCACGAGGAGCCGGAGGGCAAGTATGACCGGCCAAGGCCGCCTCCGCGACCGCCCCAGAACCCGACAGCGGACTTGTTCCGCTCCAGGTCGCGCTGCCGATTGGGGCAATGCTGCTATCGTTGCTCTTGTACTCAGCGCGGTGGTCGTCATGGCTGCAATCACCATCACCGTGTACGACAACTCGGCGGTGCTCGCGAGCCGTCAGCGCACCACGGCGTCTGAGCTTCCGAAGGCTGCTGAAAATGGCGGCGGGTTACTCGAGACCGACGGGAGTGCTCGGTAATTCGAGACGCGTCGCAGCGCGCTCGCGTTTGTCGAGAACCAAGAAACCGTCTGCCGCTGCGACGCTCGTCCAGAATGAGGTCGCAAAGCTTCCTCGGGGTGAGGCCGTAGCGGGGAGCCGGGTTCGCCACAGAACGCATCCGGTCTGACGGGCTGCCGTACAAACCATAACGCGCGCCGGCCGTCTGCGCTGGCCAGCACGCGCTGTACAGGTTGCGCGAGCAAATTCACGGCGCTCCGCTGCTGCTCGGGTTCGTTTGGCCAGGATGGCAGCTGCGCGCACGGAGGGACGGGTCTCGAACCCGTCCCTCCGGGGTGCTCCGGCTTGGGTTCGTTCCGCCGCTACAGGTTGCGCGGCCTTATGCAGGCTCGGGTTCGTTTGGCCAAAGTGATGCTCGCGGCGGACCGCCTCGGGTTCGTTCGGCGCGATCCCGGCATCGC
>Ga0073928_10000264_pt1 | contig 127330 bp, 121 predicted proteins | sample PaiPotPPA55metaG_FD_76969 | JGI IMG/M metagenome (GOLD analysis project Ga0073928, IMG submission 76969) | Iron sulfur acid spring bacterial and archeal communities from Banff, Canada, to study Microbial Dark Matter (Phase II) - Paint Pots PPA... ... | reverse complement strand
GCCCTTTTTGGGCCGTTGTTTTGGCTCACCTCTTCGGTGTGTGCCGAGGTTGGTATAATCATATTGTCAGGTTGCTGTCTATCCAGCAGCCTGGCAATACCCATGGCATCTACCTTGATGGGCTCCGGCATGCGCCAATCACCAATCACCTCTCACCTCTCACACACCGACATAATCCTCGCGCCAAGATCGCAGCGGCGGAAGCGTGAGACCTTGCTCGTCGAATACGTGAACGAACTTGGAGTCTACTGAGAATCGGATGGGAACGCCTGGTGCGAGGCTACAAATCCCGCGGATCGAGGCGGTGACGTTTTCTCCGGATGGTAGGCCGGCGAATACGATGGTTTCAGATCCGAGCATCTCGGTGGCGATAACCGATGCGGTGATGGGTCCCTGGTCAGATAACAGGAGATGTTCGGGTCGAATCCCTACCAGGCAATCCGCACCCAACGATTTCCCGGTTCCAGCCGAAGCCGCATCGATAGCGCTGCGGCCTGAGTCGATGCTAAGGTTCATTCCTTTTTCGGTGACCGTTTGGATCTTAGCTTTCAGCAGATTCATTTGGGGAGTACCGAGGAAGCAGGCAACAAACTGGTTCTGCGGACGGGCATAGAGTTCGATGGGAGCGCCGACCTGCTCCACTACGCCTTCGCGCAAGACCACGATGGTATCGGCCATGGTCATCGCCTCAACCTGGTCGTGAGTGACGTAGACCATGGTCGAGTTTATGCGGCGATGGAGAGCTACGATTTCGCTTCGCATTTTGACGCGTAACTCCGCATCAAGATTAGATAACGGCTCGTCGAACAGAAACGCGTCCGGTTCCTTAACGATGGCGCGACCGATTGCCACTCGCTGGCTTTGACCACCCGACAATTGCGACGGGCGCCGGGACAACAATTCGGAAATTCTTAGAATATCGGCCGCCCGTCGAATCCGGGCGTCAATTTCAGGCTTTGGGATCTTTTGATTGACCAGGCCAAACCGGAGATTTTCGTAAACGCTCATGTGCGGATAAAGCGCATACGACTGGAAGACCATGGCCATCCCCCGCGCGGACGGTAGCAAATGATCACAGCGTTTGCCGCCGATATGCACTTCACCGGAGGTCAGTTCTTCCAAGCCGGCGATCATCCGCAACAGGGTCGATTTGCCACAACCGGACGGCCCGACGAACACCGTAAACGACCCATCCTCGACCGTTAGATCGATTCCATGGATCACCTCGAGCGATTGAAAGCTCTTGTGAACGCCTTTTAGTTCAAGCTTCGCCATATCCGTCCAACTCAATGACCAGGCGATCGCCAGTCTTCAAAGTACGCCGCTCTCCGATTAGAATTAAATCACCGTCGCGCTCTGCCGGTTGACCATTGACGATGGGTCTTCCGGATCCCGCACTTGTCGCGCGATCGCGAAGCGAAGGCGGAAGCAAGGAACCGCCACCTAACCGAACTTTCGAGACTATCAGTTCCCCACCCTTCACGCTCACTTGAACGGTCGATCCTTTCAGTTCGATGATGCCCCAGCCGCATCCGGCTGACCAAAAATAGAGGCCATCACCCGCGCGAGCAGGTTTCAGCCCAATCTCACCGGACCGTTGGTCAAAGGTGAACCCTGAGTAAGCGTCCACTAAAGCGTAGCTCGATAGCGCCCGGATATAATAGCTGCCGCACTCCATATCATTCCAGGGGTTGCGTCGCGAACCGTCATGACGAGCGCGGGCGGCTTTGACAATCGTGAGACCTTCATCCACCAGTCCTCGCCGGATCAGGTGCGAAGCCATCATGTATTCCAAGCCGGTCCATACCTCCTCAGCATACGGCACCGGTAACGCGGGCTTGGTTGCACCATCCGGCCAGGTACAGTTGAGAAGGCCGGCCTCATCCTCGTAAGCGTAAACCCGGCACGGATTGAAATGATCACGGAGACTAGGGCGATAGTTCTCAGCAAACATCGTCTTCAGCGCGGTCAGTACGTTCTCCGGCGCAATCAGATCACCCAGGCCAATCATATCGGCGTGCCATTGCCCGAGAATCTGATCGGTCAGGCAACCGTTCCCGATTTGGTATTTGATCTCACCATATTCCTCGGACCAATACGCTTCCATGAACGGCTCGCTCAGTACCCCAGCCTTGCGCCGCCGCTCAAAGGGAGTGAGCACCCAACGATCGGCTAGATTGATTTTCTGGGTGTAGTAGCGGCCGTTGAACAGCTCGCGATCGACATAAGCGCCGCCTTTTGCCGCCAAATCCCGGCACTCTTTGCCAAATTCCGGCTCGCCGATTGCGTCCGCCATGATCGAGGCCGCTTTCAATGCCGCAAGATAAAGCGACGTTAACCAGGAGCTTGGACCGAACAGTTCCATGTCGAGCGTGTGGTGTTGGCAGCCCCAGAGCACACCGGTTTTCTCCGGATCCCATTTATCCGGATTGTCGTGCGACCAGGCATATTCCATCGCGCGGCGGATGTTCGGCCAATATCGTTTTAACCAATCGTCATCGCCGAGATTCTTCCATTCACGATAAGCTTTGATGATGGCGCCGAAGTGACCGTCAGCACAGGGTCCGATGATGTCGAACCCGGAGCCGAGCGGAAGTCGTTGACGAAAGGTCAGACCGCCGTTCGGTAGCTGGTTATAAGTGAATTCGGTTTCCCGAAGTGTTCGTTCGAGCGCCGGGAAAAGACTGGCCAGCGTTTGTTGATAGTTCCAAACGTGGGTGCAGCTTCCTTCACAAGAACCTTCCTGCGGATGTTGCCCTTCCCACCCCCAAATCTCGCCGCCCTCCAATCGGATCACCGTCGCTGAACGGAGTATCCCGAGCGTGCCGTTAACTGCATCGATAATCTCCGGCGGTAGTGACGAACCAAAGAGCGAATCCCGGAAAGCCCATGTCGGCGTTTCGAGCGTAGCCCAACGTGTAAATGCGTCGGTCCCGCTGTCCACCGAGTCCGCCCATTGGGTTGCGTAATAGTTCTTCCAGGTAGGAGGTGTGCCCGCAAACGGCGGGCTGCCGGGTTGGTCCCGGTTAAACCAATAAATGCTGCCGAACGGGTAGTTCCAGCTGATCGCAAAACGCACTTGGCGAGTCTCGCCCGGCCCAACTCGGACCCGGGCAGCCAACGTGCCGTGCTCGGGTTGCTGGAACATGTTCCTGACCACCCGCGGTTTGTCGTAGTTGCGCTCCGGCATACGGCCAGCCCGAGCGAACTCCCGCCAATAACAAGCCAGGCTATCAAACCATTGCCCACGGAAATGGTAATCGACATGTTCAACGTCGTCCTCGTCGGTCATAATGGCGAGATCGCCGCGTTGTTCCGGACTTCCAGCGTCAACCGATGTAAAATGGAGGGTGCTGAGCCCGTTCTGCCGATTAAAGCTATGAATGCCACTATCGCAGCCGTAGTTCCCCAAGGTAGCAGCGATGGTGTAGTCGATCGCGGCGTCTCGATCGTTCTTTACCGAGAATGTCAAAAGCGCCACCGGCATCGATGAGTCGCGGTCGTTGTGTGGAATAAATGGGCTGAATGCCGTCAGCCGGACTTCCCCCGGAAAAGTCGCTCGATGGAAATCAAGTTCAGCCACCGGAAAGCGGCCAATAAACGTAACATCATCGAAGTGCGGGACTCCGGCCAGCGAATCGCGGTTGGCGCCGAACCCGAATCCGTCGAATTTGCGAGTGCTAGGTGACCCGGTCGGGATCCCTTCATACGGTCCGTTCAAAACCCGGGCATCAAGCAGTCGACCGTCCTGCTCCGCCTTAATAGCAAAATGACTGTACCCATTAAATTGGTGGATCGCTGGTCGATTGCGAATGCTCCAGTCAATGAGCCGGCCGCTACCGGTTAGTGAAATGCTGCCAGTGCCGATGCCTCCAAGTGGAAACGCTACATATTTACGCCGGTCACCGGTATAAATGAAACGCTCGTCGATGTCGGTCGGCTCCGGGAACGGCGGCCTGGGTTCGCTATTCTCCTGTTTACTATCTCTCATGGGTAATTCGGTAGGGACGAGCTCCCGCTCGTCCGCCTTCATAAGTCGATTCGTTCCCTTAGGGCTCCGGACGAGCGGCTTCGGACGATCGGGAGCTCGTCCCTACCGGAAGAACGCGACCCTTTCATTTAATTCTTGATGCCGCTCATGGCGACGCCCTCGATCACTAACTTCTGGGCCAGCAAAAAGATCAGGATGACCGGGAGCACGGCCATGCTCATCGCCGCCATCACCACTGAAAGGTTGCCTGAGGCCAGATATCCGCGCAGAAGATCCATCGCGATAGGCAAAGTCATCGATTGCTGCGGCTCCAGCAGCACGCGGGCTTGGAAATAGTAGTTCCACGTCTGGGTAAATGTGATAATACCTAGCGCCGAAAGCGCGGGTCGCAGCTGAGGCAATGAAATCCGATAGAATATCTTGAAATAACCGGCGCCATCCATCAACGCGGCCTCCTCTAATTCCTTTGGCTGCGACCGCATAAATTGGCGAACCAGAAAGACCCCAAAACTAGAGGTTAGATACATCAACACGAGTCCGATGGGATGGTTCAGTAAACCGACTTTAGCGAAGCCCAAGTAGATAGGAATGATAGTGACCTGGGCCGGGAACATCAGCCCGATTAACATTACAAAAAAAATGCTGTCTCGACCCGGGAACTTTAACCGCGCGAAAGCGAAAGCCGCCAAAGTACAGGTCATGAGCTGACCGAGAGTGACGAGGACGGCCACCTCGACGCTATTCCAATAGATCTGGAGAAAGGGAACACTGGAATGAAGGACAGCTGTATAATTCTTGAAGTCGAGATTCGGCGGTAGAAAACTCGGCGGCATTTTATAAGCCTCACCCGGTGCTCGGAACGACATACTGAAAAGCCAGGCGAATGGCAGCACCATGAAGACGCCCAGTACCGCCATGATGGCGATAATAATCCGATCGATCCAACGTTGGGCGGCTGTGGTCTTCATGTCTTAATGGCGGACCCAGCGCCGAGACGCGAGCAGTTGGATGGTGGTGATAACCAGAATGACCAAGGTCATGATCACCGAGATCGAAGCGGCGTAACCGATTTCGAAATTGTCGAACGCTTCTTCCACGATGTAGATCGACATCGACCGGGTGGCATCCCCTGGACCGCCTCGGGTGAGGATCACAATCGATTCATAAACCTGGAGTGCACCAATCGAGGCATAGACGATGGCGAAGAAGACGACCGGTGAGATCCAAGGCAGCACGATACGGAAGAATCGGCGCCAGTAGGATGATCCGTCCATGGTAGCAGCATCCATGATGTTCTTCGGTACCCCCTGTAAAGCCGCGATGAAGATGATCATGAAAAAACCGGTGTTCTTCCATACGTCCATGATGACGATCGACATCATGGCGGTATGGCTAGAGGTGAGCCAGTGGATCGGCGTGAATCCGAGATGGATCAGGTAATAGTTGATGACTCCGAGATCGTCGCCGTAGAAATATCCCCAGACGATCGAGACGAACGCCGCAGCGATGATTACCGGTAGAAAATACGCTAACCGGAAGAGATAAAGCAGGAACGCCGGCATCGCCCGATTGAGAGCGAGCGCGAGCAAGAGGCCGACCGTAACGTTTCCTGTGACCGCGAATATCGAAAAAGTGAGCGTGTTCCAGAAGATTTGCAGCGACCGGTCACCGGTGAAGAAGCGTTGAAAATTTTCCAACCCCACCCAATGCGATCCGGCCATTGGGTCGTAATAAGTGAAGCTCAGCACAAACGTGACAACGACCGGCGCCAACACGAATGCCGTGTAGAGGACAAAGGACGGCAGGATGAATAGGTAACCGGCTCTCGTTTGCGCCTTCTCGAGGTCCGATTTTGCTCTCGTCATTGTCATCATCGTATTACTCGTCCTCGACCTTCGTCGTCGTCCTCGTCCTCGAAGAATGCGTTCTTCGGGCGTTCGTTATCTACTCACGACGTGACCTTTGGGGCGATTCAGTACGACTCTCCCTGATTGAGAACACATTCTTCGAGGACGAGGACGAAGGACGATTACGATTAACCCTGCATCCCTATTTCCCCTGATGTTCGGCCAACCGCTTAAACGATTCGTTCAATTCGCGGTCCGCGCGCTTAACCCCATCAGCGATCGAAATTTCGCCAGACATCATGGCGATGTAATTCCGGATAAAGATCTTTTCTACTTCCTGGAAGTTGGCGGGCGATGGCACCGGTAACGTATGCGGCAAGGTTTGATAGTAGAGTGCCGCGCTCGGTGGATAGGCTAAGAAGACCGGGGTCTCAGCCGCGGATTTACGTCCGGGGACACCGCCGCCGCTTTCGCCCTCTTCCTTCTGGGTTTCAAAACTGGTAAGCTCGCCGATCAGCTCTTTTGCTAGGTCCGGATTTTTCGAGGTCTTGGACACCCCATAACCGCCGAACCCGATGACGGTGTAATCATTCACTTTGGAAGGTGGAATCGCGACATCCATATCCAGCTTAGCCGCCATCGCGTTCTCAACGATCCAATGGCCGCGCGAGATCATGGCTACCTGGCCGGCCATGAATTGGTTGTCCATCGTGTCTTTGCCGGGAATCGGCGACACCTTATCCACATGAATCAGATCGTAAAGAAACTGCAGCGACTCGGATACCTTGGGATCCAGCATGTTGGATGCCGTCCAATCCGCGTTCAGGATCGACGTGCCGTTTGAGTAAAACCACGGTTGCACGAAAAAGAATTGGTTAGGAACTTCATAACCGAATTGGGTTACGTTGCCGGCCGCGTCCCGGACGGTTAGCTTTTTGGCGGTCTCGCGGAAGTCATCCCAAGTCCAACCCGTCTTCGGATAATCGACACCGGCCGTCTTAAATAACTTCCGGTTGTAGTTTATCATGATGTTGTTCCAACCGATCGGGATAAAGTAGGTCTTGCCGTTGTTAGACGCATACTTGAAGAGGGAAGGATCGAAATCGGAATAAGTGGTGTGACTGGCAATGTAGTCGTCGAGCGGAAGAAACAGATTGCGCGTTTCGAAAGTTCTAAACGTTTCAATAGCGGTCCCGTAAACATCGTAAGCGTTATCCGCGTTGAACTGCGAAAGCACGTGAGTGACGTAATCGCCCCAGCCGTTAGTTATGGGATCGATGGCGACCTCGACCTTGACGTTGGGATACTTCTGGTTGAACCGAGCGACTGCGTTCTTGACGGCTTTAAGTTGCGCATCGCTGCCGAAAGCCATTAACCGGAGATTTGCCGATAGGTTGGCGTCGGCGGAGAAGCCGATATTAGCGGCCAGCATGAGGCCGGTGACAAGCAAGAAGGGGGCAAGCTTAAGTTTCACGGTAGTTTCAAATGGGGGGAAACTGGTTAAGAAAAGAGTGGAAAACGCCGCCATGTTAGCGCAAACATAGTGAGGCGTCAAACGCTACCTGCTACCCAAAATTTCACCACAGAGACACCGAGGACACGAAGTTCGAGCGAAAATAAAAATCTCAACCGCGATAGATATGAATTTAAACCAATCGATTGGCGCGAGTGAGAATCCTGCGCGCAAGTGGCAGGCCTCAGTTTACCAGTTCGGCCACGGTCCAGATCATGCGAGGCTATCAGCGTATATTTACAGTTAATATTTTTGGTCCGAACTTCGTGTGCTTTGTGTTTTGGTGGTGAAATAAATCCTATGAGACATCGATCCGAATCAAAGCTCCCCACCCTGAATGATGTCGCCAAAGTTCTTGGGCTTTCTCATCAGACGGTGTCCCGCGTCATTAACAATCATCCGCGAGTTTTACCGGAAACCCGAGAGCGAGTCCTGCAGGCGATCGAAGCGCTCGGATATAAACCAAACCAGGCAGCCCGGTTTCTAGCTAATCGGCGTTCGACCTTGATTGGATTGGTTACCGATGACGCCGGGATTTATGGACCCGCTCATGCCATTCTCAGTCTGGAGCAGGAAGCGCGGTTACATGGCTATACCCTGCTCATTTTTGGGCTCCGGAGTCTCACCATCGCCGAAGCCAAGGCAGGAGCCAAACAGCTCGTCGCCGCTTCTGCAGAAGGACTCATTGTCGATGTTCCCGTTGAGATCAATAAACCGGAGCTCGCGGCCGCTATGGGAAATATCCCGTTTGTTACGCTCGATATCGACGGTGGCGATTTGTTCCCCTCCTTTCGGGTGGATCATGTTCGAGGTTCCCGGCTGGCAACCCGGCACTTAATTTCGCTCGGTCATACCCGGATTGCCGGACTTCTCGGTCATCAGCCCTACCGAAGCTCAAAGCTAAGACGCAAAGGCTGGTTGGCCGAACTACAAGCAGCCGGTCTGGAACCGGGTCCGGCCACTCACACGCCCTGGACACCGGATGGTGGTTATGACGCCATGAAACAGATGATCAAAACCGACGCCGGCAAATTCACCGCCGTTTTTGCGGCGAATGATTTAATCGCGATGGGCGCTCTCTTGGCGTTGCATGAGGCGGGCATCCAAGTCCCTGACGAAGTTTCAGTGGTTGGGTTCGATAATATGCCGGAAGGCCGGTTCTTTCATCCGCCGCTGACCACGGCAACTTCCGATTTCGATGTCATGGCGCGCGAAAGCCTCGATATCTTGTTCGCGAGAATCCGAGGAACTCCAGGCGCCGTTCTCCGGCGCGTATTCCGGCCGGAGATGATGATCCGGAAGAGCACGGCGCCCGCGCCCGCGAAACGCGGGAAGTGAAAGGTGAAAGGTGAAAGGTGATTGGTGATTAGTGATTAGTGAAAGGCCCGTCCTGGGTGATGCCAAGCGATGGGAGAGAGAACGAATAGGACTTATAGGACCGATGGGACTTATACGACGCAGCGCTCGGCCGGGGCGTACGCCTTGCCAGTGGCAAGCCAATCACCAATCACTTCTCACCAATCACTAATCACTAATCACTAAAGATCTTCGGGATGTCGCTGGTCAGGACAACCGGGCCATCCCGGGTCACTAATACGTTGTCTTCGATACGGATGCCGCCGAGATGATAATGACTTTCGGCGAGTTCCCAATTGACTGAGTCTTTGTAGCGTTCACGATTGGTAGGGTCATCGAGGATAACTGGGATGAAATAAAGGCCTGGCTCAACGGTGGTCACGTAGTTTTCTTCGAGCGGTAGATCCATGCGGAGATTGGATAACATCGGACGTTCATCTTTCTGTCGACCTGGGAGGGAGCCACTGGCGTCGCGGACGCCGAGCCCAACGAGATGACCTAGCCCATGCGGGAAAAAGAGCTGGTGTGCACCTTGTTCAACCAGGTTCTCAGCAGAACCTCGCATAAGGCCGAGCTGAACTAGCCCGTCGGTCATCAAGATTGCCGCCCGCAGATGTATCTCTTTCCATTCGGCGCCAACCACACAGGCTGCAATCCCAGTCTCTTCTGCAGCAAGCACAATTTGATAGAGGTCACGCTGAAACGGGTCTGGGGTACCGCCTACGACATAGGTGCGAGTCACATCAATGACATAACGATCCACTTCCGCGCCTGCATCCACCAAAAGCAAATCACCCGTGGCAGCAGCTCGCTTCGACGGCGGAAAATGAAGTATCGCGGAGTTCGACCCAAGGCCGATAATCGAACCGTACCCGGTGCGATCGGCGCCCGCTCGGAAAAAGCCAGTCTCAAGTTCAACCTGGAGTTCTCGCTCGGTAATACCGGGTCGAATGGCCTGACGCAAAGCCGCAAAACCGGCAGCAGTCGCCCGGGCCGCACATTGCAGGGTATCAATCTCGACAGAATCTTTCGGCCGGCGCGCGTGCCGGAACTTCTCGCGCGCCGGAGAAATTGACGCCGGATCAACTGACACTCCCCGAATCGGTTCACCCAAGAGCACGAGTGGGCGTCCACGCCGATTCGTCAGCCAGGATTCCAGGGCGGCGATTGGGGTTCCTTCCGGCTGTACTCGTCCTTCCCAGGTTCTCTCGGCATTAGTCACTTCTGGAACAAACGATACCCAACCATCGGGTCCGTCCTTTGGATCAAAGGCCAGAACACCGCCGGCAGAATCGTTCTCAGTAAGATAAAAATATTCGGTATGGGCACGAAAAGGATAGGTCTGATCCGTGTTTTCGGGCAGCGCTATCGGTTGACCCGCTCCGATCAGCAGTAGCTCATCTTTTAGACCGAGCGCAGTGCCAATGTGGTTCCGGCGTTCAAGAAGGTGGTTATCCACGGAGAGAATCTCACGCAAAGCCGCAAAGGCGCAAAGATGAAAAAAACAAAGACAGGAATAGCCGCGAAAAGACGCAAAAAGCACAAAAAAGAACCGCGAATGGACGCGAAGGAAAAACAACCGCAGATGGATCCGGATTAACCCAGACACAGGTCGGAAAGGTAAACCGCCACCAAGCTGAAGGCGCGCAGCGAGACATGTCAGAGATGCAGGTGAAACCGCCGCGGAGGTGGCAAGGACAGCCGGAGGAACGATTGACTATCGGGCACACCAGGCCCGATGCAATAGCCAATCGTTAGTCTCTAGAATCGGGTTCAAGAGTATGGGTTCGCCCTAGAATCTCCGAGCTAGTGCCGCATTCGCGGGACGAACGCGGAAGGTGCTTTTAGCGGGAAGCGGTATTGACCCACCCGCACCGCGTTGTGGTTAGGTTTTTGCCCCGAATCCCCATCGCCCTAGCTGCCTACCCGGATGCGCGGTTAGTCGCCGGCGCGACCGAGCTAGCTATCGGCCGGATAGGCTAGCTCTGGCGATGGTGCATCCCCGCGCGCTGCGTAAGAGGTCTGCATCGTTTCGAGTTGGAACTCGCGATTGCCTGCCAACATTGGTGGCCCATCGCTCGGGAGCAATGAGCGCCTTACCGTTGCAAGCCATGTCTTTCGAGCTAGTCGTCAATCGGCTTTAAAACGGCCTCTATATTCAGCCGTTCAATCGTTGCGAACCAAAATCTCTAAATCGCACTGAGTGAGCCGTTCAGAGTTTACTCTGGCTCTGTGCCTTGTTAGGCTCGGGATTCGTGAAAAAGTTCCCCCTGATTCTAATCCCTATTTTTATAGCGACCCGGACCTTCGCCGGAAATGACTGCCAGACGCCGGTATCATCGGCTGACGGCAATTTCGCGATGGTAAATGCAACCGACGATGTCGAGGTAGTGAGTTTCTGTGAACCTGCGAATTCGGGCAACGGCATCGACTACATCATCGATTTTCTAATGCTAGGAACAGAAAACAACCAAACTAAACTTTTTATTCATGAATTTATTGCCACCGATCCAAAGGGCTCATTCGACAACGGACAATGGTATGAAGTCGATAAAGACCTAAGTGGCGGCGACTTAACCGGTTTTAGGGCGACAAGAAAAGGCGCGTGCAAAATCCCTGGTGATTTTACACGAAGCGTTAACACCGGGGCTGGGCTTGGTGGCACAGCGAGAAAGGCGAACAAAGGGCACAAACGCCCGAAGGCTGGCGGTTCCATTGAAATCGACCTCTGTGGCCACGGGATGGGCAGTCAGAATAGCGTTCTTATTAAATACACGTATAAAGGCCCTTAAGACTACCAAAGATCGTCGAAGATCATTTCTACAGAACTAGTGCCCTTCAATATCTCGCAAAAGACTCTCCACAGTGTCCAGGCAACCCTCATCGAGAACTCCCAAAGCGAACCGTTGTTTCTTCCGCAGCAAGGTATTTCGAGCCTCCATCAAGTTTGTGCGAATATCATTATCCGCTGCACCCGGAGTTACTCGAAGCGCATCTGCGATTTGAAGGCGCGTAAAAGCTATCTCAGATTCCCAGGTGGCATGATTAGGGTATTGCTTTTCTAATCGTTCGAAGATCTCCAGGGACCTTCGAAGATTTGAAAGCGCTTCGTCGGGTTTCTGTTCCCCGACCAATGTTTCGCCCAACTCAAGGTAAGCAGTGGCCAAATTGCTCTGAACATCCGTATCCTCTTGGTCTTGGCCAAAGAGCACTTCATCGCGTTTCACTGCGTTGCGACTAAACTCCAATGCGCGCTCGTATTCTTTTTCGGCGCGCAATACTGCCGCGATCTCTTCCTCATTTTTAGCAACATCCAGTTGCCACTTTGCGTCCTGCGCACCCAGGTTTCTCCTGATTGACATTGCGTTTTGATACATTTTGAGAGCCTCAGGAAAATTCGCCTGAGCTTTCGAGATGTCGCCTACTCGCTCGGAAACTTCTGCCACATTAGACTGCCATTCCTCATTGCTTGGATCTTTTTCCGCAAGTTGACGCGCAATCTTGAGCGCCCCGGTACACCATTCTGAAGCTTCCGCAAGCTCGCCACGTGCAAGTAGGACGGAGCTAATCTCAACAACGCATATCTCTAAATCGCGCTGCGCGTCAGCATTCGTCTCATCTCGATTCGCAAGCGTTTCACGATGAGACCGAGATTCTTGATACATTTTCAAGGCCCCATCTAGATCGCCCTCAGTGTTCAAAATGTTACCGAGATCCTCATAGCTAAGAGCCAGGTTCTTTTCCCACAGCCAGTTGGTTGGATCGAAAGCAAATAAGCTACATCGAATATCAAAAGACTTTTTGTAACTTTCTAGCGCCTCTGGCAAATCGCCTTGAGTTTCCAAAACTTCACCAATCTGTTCATAACTTACGGCAACGTCGCGTTGCCATTCAGTATTTTTAGGCTCCTGTGCGTTGAGCCCCTCAGCGATCGATAGCGTCCGCCGGTAGTAAGTGAGAGCGCTATTGAGATCCTTAGTAGCAACCAAGGCCTCGCCGACTCTAATACTTAAGAGCCAAATCTCACTCCGCATTCTGGTGCTTTGCGAATCCGGTTCTTTCACTTTCAGTAAAACATCGAGTGCTTCGCGGAAGTTCTTCAATGCACCGGGTGGATCGCCTTGAGCTTGTAGAATATGCCCGACTTTTCCCAAACTGTCTGCGAGCTGGCGTTGCCACTCAAGGTTTCGCGGCGATACGGTGAGTAGTTTCTCCCCGATGTCTCGAGCTTCCTTAAAATTCTCCAATGCTGAGGCGAGATTTCCGCTCTGTTCCAGCACGTTTCCAATTTGTTGCAGAACGAGCGCTAAATCCGCTTGAAAGACGAGATTCTTCTCGTCCATATGAACGAGCCTTCGCCTGATCTCCAAAGCTGCGTTATAGAGTTTTAATGCCTCAGCTTGCGCTCCTTGATCGAATAGGACATCCCCGTAGTTAACTAATGCGGTACTCCGTTGGCGTTGACTCTCTGCCCGCTCGTCTGTCACCGGAAAGGCTCCGTAATACTCTTCCACACGTTTATTAACATCTGCCAACAGATCCAATCGGCCGATTGGCTTAAGCTTGTCGCGCAAATCCGTTGTCATGAAGTTAATCAGCTTCTCTGCTTCCGCTCTCGCCAGGTTCGCTCGCTTCGCTTCTTGATCGGCCCGGGCTCTCGCCATTCCCGCTTGCCGGGATTGTCGAAACGCTAATCCCGCCAGCACTAAGGCTAATACCAACGCAGCACTAATCGCTCCGATCACGACCTGGGTAACGCGTCTGTTCCGAATGAATTCAGCGTGGGCTCGCATCGTCGAGGCCTCGACAAAATCGCGCTCTTTTGAATCTAGGAAGCCTTCGGCCAGAGTCTTTTGGGCTTTTACGAGCGGCAACCCAGCCCGATAAAGGTAATCCGCATTTTTGCCGCTCTCTAACCAGCGTCTGGAATCTGCGCTCACTTGTGCCCGGGTTAAGAGCGATTCACGATTGTCAACCAACCAGCGGAACAGACGTTCCCAATGGGTGAGCAAAGCCTCGTGGGTAACACTCACTACCACCTGCCCGGCATCCGTTCGATCGATTACAAATAGGCGCGCGTCCGGATGCAAAAATGCGTCCACGAACGCTTTCGCGCCTGCCGGTTTAATGAGTTCGTCGTACTCAGCCCAGCGGCGGTTGAAAGCGCCGGCTTCCTCGATCACAACCGCAGTGATCCGCCTCATCACATGATCGAATTGGGCTTGAGCCTGCGGGTCCAACGACAGAAAGAGTTCTTCCGCTCGACGCGCTAAAGATCCTTCGACCCCGCCCATCGCTTCGTAGTCATGATGGGTCAATAATCCATCGCCCTGGCGTTCTTGAGCGCGATAGAGTTCCTCCAAGGAAAATTGGAGCAACGGCAGCGCTTCCGGGCTCCGGATAGCAGCGTCGCGCAACCGGTCGTCCAGCGCCTCTTTCGTATCCGGATGGAGCTCAAACTGTAACCCGGCAGCCGCAGCCGGTTGCCTGATCATCTGACCTAACTCCGCGATACTTGGCGGTAACAGATGATATAACCCGTCGCCTTGGCTCAGTTCCGCTAACAACGGCAACTCGGAACACCGTCCAAAAAAATCGCTGCGCAAGCTGCCGATGACATAGGCTTTCCCGCTACGGGCCACCGCCGCCAACGCGGTCACAAACCCGGCGCGTTCCTCCACCCCGACTCGTTCCAGCGTAAATAACTCCTCGAGCTGGTCGATGAATAAGACCAATCGAGCGACCTTCGGTCCCGATGCCGGGCCACGGTTCTGGCCTGATCCGTCCACTTTCCCGACCTCAGCTTGTTCAGCTTTCCTGAGGGTAGCTGCCGCCTGATCTAGAGCCGTCACCAGCCCGAATTCGATCCCAGCCGGGTTACGCCGTAATAGATCGGCAATCGATTCGACAGTGACATCACCGCCAACTAACTCCGGCAAACCCTCTGGCCGGCACAACGCGCGGGCTAGACCATCGAATAGGTCGCCGGTTGCCTCGCTCGGACGCATCATCGCTCGTCGCCATAAGGCAACCCCGTTTCCAGGCTCCACCATGAGCGGCAATACTCCGGCTCGGATCAAAGACGATTTGCCGACACCACTCATGGCGGAAACCAACAGAAAAACGGCCGGTTCGATCTCGGCGCCCAGAGAACGCGAAGCTCTGGCGTCTTCTACTTGCGCCATCCGTTTCCGAAGCCGGGTGACGACCTCACCGATGGCTTTGGTGCGTCCGAAAAAGATAGGCGCATGTTCGAAATCGAACGCCTCCAAACCGCGAAACGGACTGCGCCGTCCCCAAACCAGTGATTGGTCGCGCTTCTCAGCTCGTTCGGCCCGGCCGGCCGGTAATTTGTCGTCAAACAGCCGATCCAGATGTCGTTCAATGAGCTGCTCGAACTGGCCAAGCTCGGAGTAAGTCGTATAAGCACCCTTGTTCTCGCCGGTGCTAGGATCGCAGCAGTATTCAGCGATAAATTCTTTAAGCGTTCTCAACTGCTCAATCGACCGCTCAAACTCGGCATCCGGAAACTGGCGGATCTGTGCCGGAGCCGTGTTGAGGTAGATCATCAGGTCCGGTCGAGCCTTAGCCAGCCAGGCTGCTCGCGACGATATAACCTCATACTCAGTCCCCGAGCGGTACCGCTTGCCGTCAGGGGCGACCAGAGGAATACCGAGCCTCGACCAGAGAATGCAGATAACAATATCGAACTTAGCGCAATCTGGGATCTGAGCCTGGAAAGTCTCGTAATTACTCATCGGCTCGTACTCCCAGAAATAGGGCTCGATCTTGCCCCGGCTTGCGTATTTGGCCTGGAGCCGACTGATCACCCTCTCGGTTAGCTTCCGCTCAAGATCGACATCGCCCGGAGATGAGACGAAGACCCTGATGATCGACCTTTTATGGTCTATAGTAGGGGCTACGTCCGCATCTTCAGAGGGTCCAGGTTGTAAAGCAGAGCTCATCCCGGCGAGGTAGACAGTTACAGTTCTACCAAACTCCGATCATTTGTCGATCCTAGGGCTTCGCTCCTGGCTTAGTCGAGTCGCCCTGCGCAGTCGGGAGCCTGTCCCTATCCATTTTTGAATAATTTTGGCTGTAAAGAGGTCAAAATTAGTATGAGAAAGATCCGTGCGATATTGGCCATTGCGCTGCTGTCGCTGTGCGTGGTGTCTCAGGGGGACGCTGGACCACTCTCCGAAGGACCTTTGCACTGGACCGCAAGACACGTCAGGAACGTGGTTGTGCATACGGGCGACACCGTATCGAACGTGGCACGAACTGCCGGCAGAACGATCGATCATCGGGCGAACCAGGTTCGAGGAGTGTTCGAATAACGCAGGTTCTACTTTTAACCCCGACTTTTCACTGAGACGAGCATACGCTCGTCTCAGCGCCACCGTGGTTTACGATCCGGGAGATTTCTCCGGGACTGCCACTGACTCTAGTTTCGTCCCGTCGTAAGGACAAAATTTGTAGTTGCCCGGTAACACTTCGCCACATTTCGGACAGGTCTCGTCCGGCAGCAAGCTCCCCAGCGGTAAGCGCCACGAGAACGAGTGGCCGTTTTCCACAAAACTGAAGTGACCTTCTTGGTAAGGATCGATCAGCTTATCTCCATCCGCGCCTTTGGCAGGGAACACTACAAAAACAGTGTTTTGGCCAAATTGCCCCAAGATGTTGGCGAAGAACGGCTTCATCATGGAAATAAGATTTCGGGCGCCAGGTGAGAGGTCGGATTCCAACAAGGCTGAAAATGTTGTTCCGTCCGGAACCGTTAGCTTAGCGGTCTTAAGGATCTCGTCGGCGGCAACGTAAGTGAATACCGCCAGACCACCCTTCTTTGCATCGACCACGGCCATCACCGTGTAATCTCGCAGCGTGTTCAAGAAATCCTGCTTCTGCGCATCAGTCATGCGAGGATTGTTTTTGAAATTTTCTTCCCAGTATTGATAAGGGATCCACCAAGCGAGCCCGAAGGTATCGGCGTCGCTGTGTATTTTCTGAGTTTCCTTGACTAGAGCGGATAATTTCGACCCGCTATCCGCGGCCAAGGCCGGCGGAACGCTGGCCATCACTAACAAGAGAAAAAACAGTCGATTCACCGCGACACTCTGTCTGAAGGGCTCACTAGAGACAAGACCCGACATCCACGACCCAAAACCCAGCCTTGCAAGCTAGGCTGCTCCAGTCAGGATCTTTCAAGGAAGCTATTTCATGAAAAGATCCTCTACCCCAATCACGGTCCGATCCGGGCATCGCGAGTTTGTCAAAGTCAATACGAGAAAGTATGACTGGCGCGATATCTATCACTTGATCCTGACGCTGAGTTGGCCGCAGTTTGCCGGCCTGGTTCTCGGGATCTACCTCTGCATCAATCTCTGTTTCACCCTGCTCTATCTGGCCGGCGGGAGTTGTATTGCTGAACTACCCCCGGGATCATTCAGCGACGCGTTTTTCTTCAGCGTGGAAACGTTGGCGACCGTGGGCTATGGGCACGCTTACCCTGATACCCTTTATGGTCATTGCGTCGCTACCCTTGAGATTCTGGTGGGTCTTTTTGGTATCGCAGTGCTGACCGGGCTTATCTTTGTCCGGTTCTCACGGCCCACCGCGCGGATCCGGTTCAGTAACGTGGCGGTGGTCGCCCCTTTTGACGGGTTTCCCACTTTGATGATCCGGCTGGCTAACTTGCGCCATCATGCGATGGTCGAGGCCGATTTTCGGCTTCTCTTAATGCGCAGCGAATCGACGAAGGAAGGCGAAGATGTCCGGCGTTTTTATCCGTTACGGCTGCAATTCGATCATCTAATCAGCTTCCCGGCAGCACTAACGGTTCGGCATGTAATCGATCAAACGAGCCCTTTGTTTGGCTCAACCGCCGAAGATTTAAAATTAACCGATAGCCGCATGTTGGCATCGATCGTTTGCATCGATCCGGTGATTCAAGCTCCGGTGCAAACCCAGACAGAGTATGTTCATGAACAGATCGCTTGGAACCGCCGGTTCGCGGAGATCTATACGGAAGACGCCATCGGACGGTATACCGTCGATTACAGCAAGTTTCACGAAACCGTTGAGATCGAAGAGACGACGAAAGGTGACTAGTGATTGCCGCTTTGCTCAACCCGCCCCGAGACCTGACCAGAGCCTCGCCCTACCGATCACCAATCACCTTTCACCAATCACCAATCACCTTGGCTATCGGCTATTGGCTATCGATCCTTCGCGAAGCGTTACCATTCCGGCAACATGAAATCGCGGACAATTGCGCCGAGGTCGTTACAGCCGGCGACAAATTGTCTAAGGGTCCGCCGGGTAGGGCCAAACGAATCGAAGGCTTCTAATGATAGCCCGTCTTCAGTGTAGGCTCGGCGAAAATCGACAAACTTCTTGGAGAGCTCAGCGACGATCTTTGGGTCGACGGGATTATCGATCCGCGGGACCACCGGGATATCGCTGGCGTTATAGCGCACTTGCCAGGCGTAAGGCGGCGAGATGACGACATCGCCGCCGATGAACTCGCTCCAATGCATGTGATTGCGGAACGCCGCAGAAAGTAGTCGGATCCGATAGCCGCGTTCGCGATAAATCTGGTACGCCTTTTTGAATACGGCGACGCCGGCCCATTCGAAATAGCCGGGATCCGTGGTGATCGATTCTTTCTCCGCCACAGCTTTCAACCAATCGTCCACCCGGCCCACCATAATGGTGCAGACTGGGCCCATGGTGGAAATGTCTTTCCCTTCCCGTTCCCGGCGTTTAAGCCCGCGTTCCACGGCTTCGGCAACGGCGATCGCTTGCGGCAAACTGAAACTCACGGTGGCGTTGATGCTCACCCCTTGATAGGTGGCTTCTTCAATTGCCGGTATCCCCGCGCGCGTGACGGGAATCTTTACGATGATATTTGGCGCAAGCTGCGAGAACTCGAGAGTCTGTTTGACGATGGCCTCGGTATCTCGATAAACCCGAGGATCCGTCTGAATCGACAACCGGCCGTTCTTGCCTTTCTCCCGTTCAAAAACCGGTTCCAGCAGCCCGGCGGCTTTAATAGAGATCTCCCGGACGATTTGCCAGCCGATTTGGTCCTCGGTGGCAGTTGGCATCTCGTCTATCAGAGCCCGAATCCGGTCTCGCCAGGCGGCCATTTCTTTCTTGAGCACGCCAACCACGATCACCGGGTTGCAGGTCGCCCCAACGGCTCCATGCTCGATCGAATAAGTTAATTCCTCAATCGAGGCAGAATCGTTCCACAGACAGGTAGGCGTAGTCTGTGTCATTTCATACAAGGGACTCTTGTACGCGCCCTTCTTCTTGGTTGGTTCCTGTTCGGTTCGGTCAAGCTGTTCGAGTGTGGTCATGGGTGGTGTTTTTACTTAGAAAATCTATTGTTAGTTTCATCCCGCGATGCCGAAAGATCCGCGGCAATAGCAAATGCTTGGTCACAGCCGAATCCATTCGGTCGCCCCTGCAGGGCGATTGCGTGGGGACCCCTTACCCAGGGCTGAAGCCCTGGGCTATTTTCTGTTACCGCTTCGCGGCAATATTCTACGGGCACTTCTCACCTCTCACTTTCCCCCATCACACGGTCGGCATATTGAACTGATTGGTCGGTGGCTGCTTCTCCGCCGGTTTCGGCGTGCTGTCATACCAGCGCTGCATGATGCTCTTATAACGGGTATAAAAGCGGACACCTTCCTCGCCGTAAGCGTGATAATCGCCGAAGAGTGAACGTTTCCAGCCGCCAAAGGAATGCCACGCCATCGGTACCGGAATAGGTACGTTAATTCCGACCATCCCGATTTTTATACGATGCGCGAACTCCTGGGCGGTTTTGCCGTCATTCGTATAGCAGGACACGCCATTCCCAAACTCGTGCGCATTGATCAGATTAATCGCACTTTCGAAATCGGGGACCCGGACGACACAGAGGACTGGTCCAAAGATTTCTTCACGATAAATCGTCATTTCCCGGCTGACATGATCGAACAACGTTCCACCCAGGAAAAATCCTTGTTCGTGTCCCGGCACGCTCAGCCCGCGACCATCGACTACCAGCTGCGCACCTGACTTAACCCCGGCTTCGATATACCCCTCGATCTTCGCTTTATGTTGCGCGGTCACCACCGGCCCCATATCCGCGTCAGCCTCCATTCCGTTTCGAACCTTTAAGGTACGAACCTTAGCCGCCAATTTCTCCACCAATCGGTCCCCTAGCTCATCCCCCACTACCACCGCCACTGACACAGCCATACAACGTTCACCGGCTGACCCGTAGGCTGAACCGATCAAGGCGCTGGTCACGATATCCAAGTCGCTATCCGGCATCACGACCAGATGATTCTTGGCGCCGCCCAAAGCCTGCACCCGTTTGCCGCGCCGGCCGCTTTCGTTGTGAATGTATTCTGCGATTGGCGTCGAACCAACGAACGAGAGCGCTTCCACATGCGGATGAGCGATGAGGGCATCCACAGCTTCTTTATCGCCTTGTATCACGTTAAAGACCCCGTCCGGCAACCCGGCCTGTCGTAATAGCTCTGCTGCCAAAATCGATGGCCCCGGATCCCTTTCGGAGGGCTTAAGCACAAAGGTGTTACCGCAAGCGATGGCTACCGGGTACATCCACATCGGTACCATCACCGGGAAATTGAATGGAGTAATACCGGCTACGACGCCTAACGGTTGGCGCATGCTCCAATTGTCGATACTGCCGCCGATCTGTTCGGTGTAATCTCCTTTGAGCAAGTGCGGGATCCCGCAAGCGAACTCAACAACCTCGATCCCCCGCTGCACTTCACCTTGAGCGTCGGAAAAAACCTTGCCGTGCTGCTGAGTAATCATCGCCGCCAGCTCGTCATAATGCTCTTCGAGCAGCGCCTTAAATTTGAAAAGAACGCGAGCGCGTTTGACGGCTGACGTCGCGCTCCAGCCAGGAAATGCTGTCCGAGCCGCGTGTACCGCCGCATCAACGTCTCCAGGGGTTGCCGCCTTTACCCAGGCGACCACCTCACCGGTCGCCGGATTGAAAATATTCAACGTCCGAATCCCACTGCCAACGAAGCGTTTCCCATTCACAAAATGCTCGATTTGGGGGGCCGATGTTCCGGCGGTGCGAGGAGCAGTGGCTGCGCTCCGATCTTGAGTTAATGCTGTCTCCATAAGAATTCGTGCGGTTGATATTCGGGTTAGCTTTGGATGAAAGAGAGCTCTAGGGAGGGGCTCGCAATCTCCGTCAAAAAGACAGATAACGCGGTTTTTCGCGATCGTCGAATCTCTTTCGAACCGAAAGTAAGAAGTAAGGGGTAAGACGGGGCGGACGAGGGGTGGGTTGCGTCATCTGCCGTGGGCGGCTCATTCGGGTGCGGCGACGCGAATGGGACGTGTTCCGACCGGAGCGCCGGTCTCGCGGTCGATGGTGACGGGATCGATCTCCGTTCCGGTCCGCCTGATCCGGACTTTGCCAAGGAGAGCGGCTCCGGCTGGCTGCTAGTGCTACAAATTGAGTAATGCAGCTGAAATCGCCGCCAAAACCGGAATTGATCCCTATCTCCGAAACCATATCCGGATCTGTAAACTTTGTTACCTTTGCTAACTTCTGTTCAAAAAGTCCGTCTTTGTGAATTTGTGATTTTGTTGTGTAATGATCCATTTGGGCAACAGACCCTTAACAAGCAACTGTAAACTCGATGCTTTCTTGAACCCGCAACCGTGAAGCCTGCCGTCATTGGAGTAAAGATGCATTCTGGGTGGGGAATCCTGGTGGCTGTTTCCGGAAGCGTAAATTCATTAGAGGTAGCGGAACGGCGACGCATCGTGATAACAGATCCGACCATTCCTCGGGCTAACCAGCCTTATCATCATGCGGCAACTCTTGGGCTCCCTGAAGCCGAACGACATTTAGCGAAGTGCGCGGCTGTTTCCGAGCGCTTGAGTTCAGCGGCTGTCAGCCAGGCAGTCGAGGCGTTGGCCAAACGCGACTATCAAGTAATTCGTGCGGCTCTTCTCTTGGCGTCAGGCCGTCCTCTCCCTTCTCTTCTGCAGGTTCTCGGGTCGCACCCGCTGATTCATACGGCCGAAGGCGAATTCTTTCGTTGCGCCATTGAGAAAGGCTTCGATCACCTAAAGGTCCCCGTCGCAAAAATTCGAGAGCGCGATCTCGATCGGTTAGCTGAGACCGTGCTCGGAGATGCAGGCGGAGAGCTAAATAGTGCAATTGCAGGATTGAGCAATTCTCTGGGTCCCCCTTGGACCAAGGACCACAAAATGGCGGCTCTCGGCGCCGCCATCCTTCTACACGATCATGCGCTAGCGCTTTCGCCACACCCGGCGAACTATCCAGGGTTCTGAGTCGCCGCTAACTTTGAGCGTTTGAGTCATTAGAAGCGTCTTCCCACCCTCAGCCAGCTCCCGGATCACACTCAGTTCGGCGTCACGCCGATCCTTGGTACGAAACGAGATCGTCGAGACCAGTTTCATCCCACGATCGATCCACTCAGTCCGAATCGTGTAAGGGCCGGTCAGCTTCTCTTCTTTCGTTTCTGGCCGACCATCGATCAGAATCAGCTCGGACCTACCGAAAGCAGGACCTCGTGTATGGATCGTTAATAGACTGGGCGTTTGAGTGTAGATCGATTCAAGCTCTATCGCGTCGGCCAGCTTGCGTTCGATCCAGGAGACGCCCAAGCGCTTCAACATCGGATCCGAAGAACTAGAGGCATGAAGATCGAGTGCCCAAGTCCCGCTGAAGTCGGTCCATCCAAGCGCGTAAGAAGCGGATAACAGGATAAGGCTGGCAGCAGCTAGTAGTAAGCGCATGGTTGGAGAAGGGGCCTCATGATTTTTCCTGGGAACGCTTCAACCGTTTTTCCGAAGATCTTCGTTCGCGAGGCTTTAAACTGGGGTTGACCGAGAAAACAGCGCACCAAACCGCCAGATCATTTCACAAGAAGATCGCGAAGTTGAAGGAGTCGCTGACCTGATTTTCGTCAAGGATTTATCTTTGAGTCCTTCGAGTCCTTGTTGTGAGATCTTTCTGTTTGGTTTCAGCTAGGCCGCTTTGTGATCCCCCTGTTAAATTCTCGGTCACTTTGCGCTCTGGTGTGACCGAGATCAGAATCCGGCCAAAACGATCTTACCAATCGTGCGTCCACTCTCGATTGCCACATGGGCTCGGCGCATGTTTTCAGCCGTGATCTGACCAAAGTTCGCTTGCAGAGTGGTTCGGATACGCCCAGCATCCATCAATTCGCCGACTTCGGTTAGCAACCGGCCTTGCTCGCCCATATCGGCGGTCTGGAAACGCGATCGGGTGAACATGAATTCCCAATGTAACGAGATGCTCTTGGGTTTGAGCTTCGTGATTTCCAATGGGCGGGCGGGATTTTCGATCAAGGCGATCGCGCTTTGCGGAGCCATCGACTCGATGATTTCCTCAAAGTGATCCTCGATTTTGGTCAACCCGAGCACGTAGTTCACGCCGCCCGGAGCGACTGGCTTGATCTGACTGCTGAGCGGCTGTCGGTGGTCGACAACATAGTGAGCACCCATTTTTAAGCACCATTCCCGGGTCTCAGGCCGAGAAGCCGTAGCCAGAACTTTCAGGCTGGTGAGCTCACGAGCCAGCTGAATCCCGATCGATCCTACCCCGCCTGCCCCACCCACAATCAGCAGACTACCCTCTTGAGCGCGGTCGATCTTTAGACGGTCGAACAGCATTTCCCAGGCGGTAATTGTCGTCAGTGGCATTGCCGCCGACTCGGCAAAACCATGTTTTTGCGGTTTGCGCCCAACGATACGCTCGTCGACACATTGAAACTCCGCGTAGCAGCCCGGACGATCGACGGCACCAGCATAGAAAACCTCATCGCCAGGCTGGAACAATGAAACTTCGGATCCGACCGCCTGGACGACTCCGGCTGCGTCCCAACCTAATATTTTCAGGTCTCCGCTGGGGCTGCCCGGCCCGCCTCCGGCCCGAATCTTGGTATCGACGGGGTTGATTCCGACTGCTTGAACCTCGACCAGCAAATCACGGGCGTTGGGAGTTGGCTTCTCCGCTGTCAGGTCCAGAAAGCTGTCGGGATCGGAGATCGGCAATGAGCGATGAAAACTGATTACTTTCATGATTGGAGCCATCAGCGTTCGTGATATTGAATCATACTATTTGATTATATAAGGCGGCTGGACCGAGTCATGGTCGAGTATGAAACCAAACCCGGCACCGATAAGTAAGGCGAACCAAAATCCAACTCCATCTCCAGACGTGGCGCTTGACGGCCGGATTCTAGTCGAGCTCTTCTTAGGTACATTAGCCGGTATCTTAGCCTACGTCAGCGCTGTTATCACGACCGTGGTCGAATCCGGCGGCCTTTGGCAGTCCTTCTGGTTGTGGGCATGTATCGCTACCTTTGCTTCCGCCTGCTTCTTTATTATCCGAGCGGGCTCGCGAATGCACTAACCGGCGCATCCGAGCAGCGATTGGCCTCATGGTAGGGCGAGGCTCCCGAACCGAGATTACGATCAGGCAAGGCGACCGATATCCTTGACCGCAAGAGACGCGCCCACGAAGCGTCCGCCGAGCCGCTTTTCGAGGACGCACCACCGCTCCGTCAGTGCGGTCCGAATTGAAACCGGCTTGGTAGCAACCGTGATCACCTGAGAATCGCTTGTCACTTCGGGTATCCCGCGTGCAAGATCCGACCATGGCTGAGACCCGGTGTCCTCGGTGCACGGAGGAGCTTTCTGACAAGGTAGCCATCTGCCCTCATTGCGGTTATGCGTTGCACGGCCCCACGGCCGATTCCCGAGAGCTAGGAGAGATCGCCTCCTCGCAGTCTGCGTCAATGGGAGCGCAGTCACCGGACGTTGATGAAAGCCGGAGCGAGATCAAGAAAGAGGAAACAACCGAACCGGTTCCGGTTCAGCCAACCTTAAGCCGGGAAGAAGAATTTCGGCGGATCCATGCCGAAGCCGGACCGATCCAAGCGATTAAGTATTGGCGAGAAGTAACCGGCTCAAGTTTGGCGGACGCTAAAGCCTTTTATGATCAAGAGAAAGCCGCCGGGCGACTCGGTACGCCAGCACCGCACCCGAAGCGGAAAGGTTGTTTAAAGGCGCTATTCGTGTTGATCGCTATCGTAGCGGTCATCGCCGGCGTGATTCTGATCCAGTTCTCTTGCGGTCAACCAGGAACCTATTCGACCGGAAGTCATCACGGGCACAGTCGACGGATGCATCATCATCATTGATCCGAAGGTACAACGTCCAAAACCATTACTGCTCGTCTGCTGCACTTAATTTCCCGATCCGATCACGACATCGCTTTTGTAGCGTCCGGCGCGATTGACCCCTTCTCCGTCCAGGCCAGAGCGTATTTTCCGTTCGGTGAAATCGTGTCCCAAAAGATCAACGCCTTTTGGTCCTCTGCGTGGGCAAAGCTGGCTAGCCAGCAAGCCGTCAGCAAGAAAACGATTCCAACCGGCAACCGCCGATTAGGCATGGGACGAGGTCGTGTCCCGCAGGCGCCGGCCGGCCTCCTCGACCGAGCTTGGCGTCAGCTGGATGTTGTTGAGGAGATAGAGCATGAAGTGGTCAATCGGCATCGAACGCCTCGGCTGGTCTATTTTCTCCGCCTTTTCCTCGCAACCTCGGCAAAGGAAAATAGGCTCCAGAACCTTACCGGGTTGCGAACTCTCGGTATCAAGCAACGCGACTCCATGAGCATGATCCTCGATGATCCCACCACAACCGTCGCAACGTATCTTTGGGCGCGGGCGGCCTTCGTTGTCTACCTGGAATATGAGCGACATAATATCGAAGGTTACGACCGGCTGGTTTCTAATCAATCGCGCTCCATTGATGGATACGGGTCCAAAAAACGAATATCGACTATTTTTTGTGAAGCGTGGTATTGTACCTCGGTAGAAGTGCTTACCGGAGATCGACTAATGACAAATCATTTCTCTAAACTGTTGCTCGCGCTAACCATTGTACTGGTTATCCCAGTGTCGGCCCGGGACACTTATTCGATTCGCAGAGCACTCGTGAGCCGGAATTACGATTTAGCGCTCTCGCTGACGAAACAGCAATTCGCGAGGGTGACGTCGGGGGGAGAGGCCGCCAATTTGATTCAGGGTATTATCGCCGCGGCTCCAGCGAATCAGATCGCTCCACTCGTGACAACGGCAGTCGAGGCCAACCCGCAATTCGGTGTGGAAGTGATCAACGCCGCCATTCAAGGAGCATCCCCCTCTGAACGTTCCGCCATTTTAGCAGGGGCTTATTTCGCGCTGAGTCAGAACCCGAATGCGTCTCCGACTTTGGTCGCTTACATCGACGATCTGCGTTCCGGCGGTGTCCCCACGTATTCAGTAGTGACAATCCCATGGTTCAACCCGGGTAGTTCGGTTGGACACCTTGGCCAGGCTAAAGGCTCGCGTTAACCTGATCGCACGGTTCGTACCACCGCCCCTGACAAAGCGCTTCGTCGTGATGTCGTCCTCGTCGTCGTCCTCGTCCTCGATTTGGCGTGCGCAGGGCCGATCGTGTGTCTGTGCGAAACGCACCCTTCGGCATTCAATGTGCCTAGTGATGTGGCTTCGATTTCGCGAACAAGCGTCAGGGCGGCTCGTTGTCCCGAAGGGCCTAGAGGCTGGTAGCGAGGTATCCCGGTAGCGGCGACTGTCCGACGAGGTCGAGGGTGTTGACAACCCAAGGCTTTAACCGAAGAGACTGAGCGCAGTTTTACTCAACGCCCAGTCGCCATAGACGTCTTTGGACGGTCGCCGCTACCGGGTTGCCTGCCTACCATCCTCTAACCTCTTCGGGACAAAAAACTCTTAACACCTGTCCACGAAATCGAAGCCACATCACTAGGAAGAACCGCTTTCGAGGACGAGGACGATGCTTTTAGGCCGCTGGCTAAACAGATCCCGGCGATGCTCGATCGGCCGCTTTGAAAAAGTCGACCTCTCGGAGTTGCCAACCGAACCAAGCGGTCAGCGAGAATGCACCTGCAATGATGAGTGTGGTAAAAGCGAAGAATGAAAGATAACCGCGGGGGAATTCGGACACGACGTACGTGGCAACCGACCACAAAGCCGCCGCAACCAGGATGGCCATGGCGATGCTGCCCGACAAAGCCTGCTTAGGATCCGGGATCGCGACCCTTGGCTGACCTTTGAATCGGACGGCGAACGCAGCGGCGAGGTTCATGCAGAGACCAGACCAAGCCAGCGCGCCCAGGGCGTCAGAGGGGCGGTGCCAACCGGCAAAGATGACCCCAGTCGCAAAGACTGAGCTTATGCCGCCAGCCAGGACGGCTAACCACGGTCTCCAGCGCGATGGCGAGACCAAGAGCAAGCCCAAGGCAAAAGCGGTCCCGACCGTCGCATGCCCGCTTGGATAGGTATCAATTTGAAAGCCCTTGCCTAGTAAACCGTCAGCCGGAACCAGCGCTCGCCAAGGGAGTACATCTTTGAGAAATTCGGCGCCGATAATCGCGCTGCCAAATCCAACGACGGCGACAACGCCGACAAAGAAGCAGCGACGTACTGCCGCGATCAGGAGGAGAAGGGCGCCGGCTAGGAGCACAACCGCTCTCGTAACCTGGAAAAGCAAGCGCGCATCCAAGATGATGATTCTGCGGCTCATCGCTTCGCGACCAAAGAAGGCCTTGTCATCGAGCTGATGCCCCCACGCCGTGCCGACTAGCGCGATATAACCTACCGCCAGCAAAACAACGCAAATCAGCGCCCCCCACAATAGCCGCATCTCTATCCTTCGATTGTAAGTCATAGGTTCGTTGGACGTGGTTTGCTAACCGCAAACCGGCCTGAAAAATGGGCCATCGACAGTTCGTTTAGCCGCTGCGTTTCAAATCGCGAGGCTCCGGTACGCCACTAACTCTAGAAGAACGGCTAACACCGAAAGGATGAAGAGCACCAGCCAGACCGGTCTAGTGAGGTTCCGCCCAAAATAATGGGCCCCTGTGATAATCGCTAAAACTACACCTAGAATAAGGACAGCCATGCCGGTTTCCTTTTAGTAATTCGAAATCGGCCAGACAGTAGCCTCTAACTCAATAAAGCGCTCCAATATTATAAGGGATGAGCCCGGTTTCATCGCGCGCTTTATCCAGAGGTTCGACTTCCTCAACATAAGAGCGTAGTGAAGTCCGCCATGAGCTGGTCTCCGACTCAGTACACCAAATTCCAAGATGAACGGAACCGACCGGTTCGGGATCTGCTTGCGCAAGTCCCGAATCAGGCCGTGGATCATGCGGCCGATATCGGATGCGGTCCTGGTAATTCAACTGAGCTGCTGCACGAGCGCTTCCCGAACGCCGATATCATCGGGATAGACAGCTCGGCCAATATGATCGAGGCGGCCCGAAAGCGGCTTCCCAATATCCAGTTTGAGCTCGACGACATCGCGACTTGGCAGCATCCCGGCCCGTTCGATCTGATACTGGCCAACGCCGCCCTTCAATGGGTACCGGACCATGGGACGCTGCTTCCCGCCCTTTTGGACAAACTGGCGCCGGGGGGCAGTCTAGCCGTGCAGATTCCCGATAACCTTGGTGAACCCGCCCATCGCCTGATGCGGGAGGTTGCCGAACAAGGACCATGGACCGATAAGCTAGCCGAAGCTTCAAAAGCACGAGATAACGGGCAACGCCCGGAGTGGTATTATCGAGCCCTTCGCGATCACGGCGCGGCGGTCAACGTTTGGGTAACCGTCTATCATCATCCGCTAGCGGGCGGGGCAAACGCAGTGGTGGAATGGTTCAAGAGCACTGGATTGCGGCCGTTTTTAGACCCACTCGATGAAACCGAGCGCTTGGAGTTCTTAAGACTCTACGAGGCCGCCATCGCTTCCGCCTATCCGGCTCTACCCGACGGAACGGTCCTTTTGCCTTTTCCGCGGCTCTTCTTCGTGGCAACGGCTTAGGGAACGTGCGGGAGCGTGCGACCTGGGCGCACCAACATCGAGTAGGTAGGGCGAAAATCTCGGCGCGCCGAGGGTGTTGCCACTCCGATTGGTAAACCCGCGCCGGATTTGAGCCGCGACCCAGGGCGTGCTTGCACTCAGCGCGGCTGCGAACGAACGGCTCAAATCCGGCGCGGACAGCCTAAACAAGAATGATCACCCTCGGCGCGCCGAGATTTTCGCCCTACCTTTATCGACGTGGCCGCCTCGTCGACCATGGCCCATCCAATTCGGTCGCCCTTACAGGGCGTGACGTCTTGTTTTGCTATACCCAGGGCTAAAGCCCTGGGCTGTTCTCTTTTGCCATTTCATGGCGTTTTCGGCGCCCACCGCTCCCGCACGCCGGCCATGAGCAAGCTGAACCTTTCGACAAGCTCAAGACGGGCGCGCGTCGAATGGCTCGCCATGAGCAAGCTGAACCTTTCGACAAGCTCAAGGCGGGCGCGCGTCGAATGGCTCGCCATGAGCAAGCTGAACCTTTCGACAAGCTCAAGGCGGGCGCGCGTCAAATGGCTCGCCATAAGCAAGCTGAACCTTTCGACAAGCTCAAAGGCGGGCGCGCGTCGAATGGCTCGCCATGAGCAAGCTGAACCTTTCGACAAGCTCAAGGCGGGCGCGCGTCGAATGGCTCGCCATGAGCAAGCTGAACCTTTCGGCAAGCTCAAGGCGGGCGCGCGTCGAATGGTTCCCGAAGTCGTTCAGTCCCCAGAGTCAGACAGAGTTTGAGACAACTCAGCAAAGCCGCGCACGCATGTCGTGCGGCTGTTTTATGTTGGACCGATATGAGTTTCCAAACTTTCATGGCCGAATGGCAGACTCTAAACGCGTCGGTCGAAGCCTTGGCGGCGATTGGGGCGGAGCTGCGACTGCAATACGAGGGCCTTGACGGCGATCCGCGGGTGCGTGCGCTCCTTCGGGAGGTAGCAGATCAAATCAAACCGGGATTATTCGATGACCTTAACCAAAACCAGCAGCGTACTGCCTTGGCACTGATTCAAACCTCTCTTCGCCAAGCGCTCGACTTGGTCGAAGATCCGGCCCGGGCGCCTGGCTGGAGATACGAAGATCCTGTCATCCTCCAATCGCAAGGCCAAGCCTCCAGGATGATCGTCCGTAATATTGAGGTGATCGCGACCCAACGTCCGGAGTTCGGAGCGGCTCTGAAAGAACTTGGCGTTCTTCTCGATGTCGGCACCGGTGTCGGCTGGCTCGCCATCGAGGCGGCCAGCACCTGGCCAGCGCTGCGAGTCGTCGGTATCGATGCCTGGGAACCTGCGTTGCGCCTAGCCCGTGAGAACTTGCGTCAAAGCAGTGTTCATGACCGCATCGACTTTCGCTTACAACCGATTGAGCTGCTCAATGACAATGCGGCCTTCACTTTAGCCTGGTTACCTGCACCCTTCATTCCTAAAGAAATGGTGACCACAGCCTTACAGCGGATTTATCAAGCGCTGGTGCCTGGCGGCTGGTTGGTAGTCGGGCTTTATGCGCAGCCGTCTAGCGCAATTGGCAAAGCGCTCGCCAATTTGCGTACCGTCCGCGGCGGCGGTCATCCTTGGACAACTGAACAGTTGGAGGAACAACTGCGAGCTTCAGGCTTCAAAGCGGTGGAAACATTGTCACCCACCACCCCGGCAGTCTTGGTTGTAATCGGACGGTCTTAGGAACGTGCGGGAGCCATTCGATGCGCGCCCGCCTTGAGCTTGCCGAAAGGTTCAACGTGCTCATGGCGAGCCATTCGACGCGCGCCCGCCTTTGAGCTTGCCGAAAGGTTCAGCGTGCTCATGGCGAGCCATTCGACGCGCGCCCGCCTTGAGCTTGCCGAAAGGTTCAGCTGCTCATGGCGAGCCATTCGACGCGCGCCCGCCTTGAGCTTGTCGAAAGGTTCAGCGTGCTCATGGCGAGAGTGCGGGAGCGTACGGGAACAATTTCTAAGAAAAATGTCGAAACCGGGTTTTGGCAAAACGTTGTCATGGTGAGGCCGCGATTTTTCTCGGCCTGAACAATGAACCAGAAACCAATCAGAAAGAGGAAAATGAATACCATGCAACCACGTATGAAGAATCCGGCCGTGATCATTCCGGAGGCGATGCAACCGATCCAGGCCCTGTACGGAGCCGTGATGCAAAAGGGAGGCGTGTCACCAAAGACGCTCGCTTTGGTTCATCTGCGCGCCAGTCAGATCAATGGCTGCAGCACCTGCGTCGATGGCGGCGCCTGCAACGCCAAAAAGGCGGGTGAGACGGATGACCGCCTTTTCTCGGTGGCCGCGTGGCGGGAAACGCCCTATTTCACGGACGCTGAACGCGCCGCGCTGGCTCTTACCGAAGCCGTTACCCGGCTCAGTGACCGGCCAGACCCGGTCCCAGACGACATCTGGAACGAGGCCGCCCGTCATTATGATGAACGCGGTCTGGCGGCGTTGGTACTCGCTATCTCTGTGACCAACGTGTTTAATCGGCTCAACGTCTCCACCCGGCAAGTCGCCGGCGACAACGCCTGGAGCGACCGTTAATGAAATACGCATTACTTGTTCACCAATCTCAGGATTATTTCGACCGGCCTAGAGATCCCGCCGATCAAGCCGCCGGAATGGCTTACGGCCAGGCTCTTCAAGCCGCAGGCGTTTTCGTCGGCGGCGCCGGGCTCGAGTCGCCGCTCGTCGCAACCACGATCACCGTGCGCGAAGGGAAACGCCAGGTCCATGACGGCCCCTATGCCGAAACCAAAGAATTTCTGGCCGGGTTCGCAATCATCGATGTACCAAATCTGGATGCTGCTTTGGAGTGGGCTGCTCGTCATCCTGCCGCCGGGCAGGCGATGATCGAGGTCCGTGCGCTGGCCGGGTCGTATTTCGCGGTCGGGAGCCGGGCGTAACCGACTAACGATGCTGGGAAGGCGCGCGTCGTGGAGCGCGCCTCGCTTGCGAGGCCGACCATCCCTGACGCCGCCTCACTTATCAGCGGTCTCGTTTGTTGGGGTGAACCACTTCCCGCGAGGAAAAGATCGAAATAGAGGCTCAGGGGTTGTTCCATCGGCCTCGCAAGCGAGGCACGCTCCACGACGTACCCCTGGATTCTTAGTAGGCAGAAGCGCTATCAGCCGCCTCCTTCTTCTGCCCGGTCCTTGCTGCTTTTACTTCCCCTTGGACGGCGGCGATGAAAATTCGGACATCGGTCGATATCGTAGCTAAATCGAAGCCCTGATTGAGCATCTCAGCAACGGCGGCTCCGCTGCTGCAATGGATCCCGACAAATTTGTTCTTTCGTTTCGTTACTGATCGGATGTGCTCGATCGCCTCAATTACTTTCCGCTCAGTCACCGCGATCGATGGCGTAAACCCCATCGAGAGAGTTAAATCCGCCGGTCCAATGTAAATCCCATCGATTTCGGGCGCTGCGAGAATCTCCTCAAGATGGTTAACTGCCGTCTCGGTTTCAATCATGGCAAAGGTTACAATCTGATCGTTAGCGGCTTGGCTATAGGACGGTCCGAAAACGTTGAGTGAGCGAGTAGGGCCAAACGAGCGGACCCCTCTCGGGGCATACCGAGCGTATGAACCAAATCTCTCCGCTTCTGCCCGGGTATTGATCATGGGACAGATGATTGCCTCGAAGCCGGCGTCGAGCGCTTTCATCACCGGAATGGGATCGTTCCATGGGACACGGCAAATCGCCGGGACTCCTGGCCCGGTGACGGCCTGCAGCATCGTCAAAGAGGTCTGGTAATCAATCAGGCCATGCTGCAGATCGATCGTAATAGAATCAAAACCCTGCCGGGCTAAGAACTCAGCCATGATCGGACTAGGAACCGAGCAGAAACCGTTGACGATTTTCTCGCCGGCATCAAGACGCTGACGCAGCTGACCGAATGCAGAGAATGTAGGCATGTTGGTTTCAGTTAAACCTCGACCATCCCCTTTGTCGCGTGCGATGTCGTCCTCGTCGTCGTCCTCGTCCTCGTCCTCGAAAGTCGGTTCTTCCCAGCGCTCTCCAAATGCCGAAGGACGCGTTCCGCCCAGACACACACTTCACACTGCTCCTGACCAAATCGAGGACGAGGACGACGACGAAGGACGAGGACGATTACGACGGCGTTCGTTTGCTAGCTGATGACCTGGGCTGCCGCCTGAGCCTTAAGACAGAGCTCAGCCGCTTTAAATGCCTGTTCCTGGGTCATCGCGGTTTCGGTTCCGTTAAGGCAATCCAGAATTAACTGACCAAAAAAAGGGAACCCGACTTTCCCGGCGAGCCCGAAGTTTTGCTCGCCCTTCTGGTTTACTATAAATAGCTGATCAGTCCCGGAGTCGCGTGTGACGTCGATGTATTTCCGCATCTCGATATAACCTTCGGTGCCAAGAATGAACGTACGGCCATCGCCCCAAGTGCGCAGACCATCCGGGGTAAACCAATCGACGCGGAAATAGGAAGTAGCGCCATTGTTCCCCACCAAGGCGGCGTCGCCGAAGTCTTCGAATTCCGGGTACTTTTTGTTCGCGTAATTCGCCACTCGGGCCGAGGTCACCGTTGCATCGGAGGCGCCGGAATAGAAAAGGAACTGCTCAATCTGATGGCTGCCGATATCACACAATATCCCGCCGTATTTTGCTCGTTCGAAAAACCAGGCGGGCCGGGAATCAGCACTCAGGCGATGCGGCCCCATTCCTAAGACCTGTATCACCCGGCCAATCGCACCCTGTTTAACTAAATCACCGGCGAAAACCGCACATTCGACGTGCAAACGTTCGCTGTAATAGACCATGTATTTCTTGCCGGTTTCGGCTGCGACCTGTTTGGCCTCCGCCAGCTGCGCGAGCTGCGTGAAAGGAGTTTTATCGGTAAAATAATGCTTGCCGGCCCGCATGACTTGCACCCCAAGAGGTCCCCTTTCACAAGGAACGGCGGCGGCCGCGACGAGTTGGATTTCCGGATCCTGAAGGATTTGGTCGAGCGACTTCGCTGGGTTCGCCTGCGGAAATTTCTTCTGGAAAGCTTCGACTTTGAGAGGGTCAGGATCGTAAACCCAACGCAAATCCGCGCCACCTTCAATCAATCCGTTGCACTGCCCATAAATGTGGCCGTGATCGAGCGCAATCGCTGCAAATTTGAAGTCGCCAGGCCGGCAAACCGGTTGTGGCTTACCTTTCGGCGCGTAGTCGTATCCCGTGCTCATAGTGATAATCAGACTAGCAAATAGCAGATAGCAAATAGCAAATTGGGAGACACCGAATGGGATAGCCGCAAAAGAGCGCAAAGATCGCAAAAGCCTAAGGCGCGAAGAGCCGGAAACGACCTCTTCTGACACGCTTTCAGCGCTTGGCGGCCTTCTCTTAGTACACCTAGACTAGCAAACTCACCCTAGGCGCCAAAACCTTGCCAGCTCTTCGCGCCTCCCCTTTTTTGCGATCTTTGTGTTCTTTCTTGACCGACATAGCCTTGGCGACGTCTGTTGCGGCTATTCCGGTTGTGTCCACATTTACTTAACTGAACGACCGGCTCATATCATCGGAGACTTCTCTTACGACTTTAGGCTTTTCCCAGCGAGACGAGCTGATCAGCTTCATCAAATGCGCTTCGTACAAAGCAGCGTCGATAGGAAGCTCGATCGTCCGGTCTTCTAAAGTTGAAAGGAGAAATGCATTCGCCAGTTCCAACGAATTAATCCCTTCCTGGGCCGGTGCAATCAATGGAGTTCGATCCAGGATGGCGGCCACGAAATTCTCCAGAATTCCGTTGTGCTGGGGACCATGGCCCTCAACCGGGATCTTGATATCCCAAACCGCTGGCGCGGAGAAACGGCCTGGATCGGTTCGGGAGAACTCACCCATGGGGACCTCATTTTGCGTGAATAAGAATTGATCGTTCTCGATCACGACCTTGCCACGTTCGGCGGCCACCTCGAGCCGGTTGGCGCCCGGCGCTTCTCCGGTTGAAGCAATGAAGAGGGCGGTCATGCCGTCCGGATACTCGAGATAAGCGGTTACATCGTCTTCAACTTCGATGTCATGATACCGGCCAAAACGGCAGAACGCGCGCACCTTTGCGGGCATACCGAAGATCCATTGAAACAGATCCAGATTGTGCGGGCATTGGTTTAGCAACACTCCACCTCCCTCACCCGCCCAGGTTGCTCGCCAATCGCTCGATTGATAGTAGGCTTCCGTTCGGAACCAATTGGTAATGGTCCAGTTGACGCGCCGGATCGCACCCAGTGCGCCCGATTTCACCAACCTGCGTAGTTTCAGAAAGAAGGGGTCTGTCCGCTGATTGAACATGGCAGCAAAGACTTGATCTGGCCGCCGATGCGCCGCGATCAAACGCTCAGCATCGGCTTTGTGCACCGAGATCGGTTTTTCGACGAGCACATGCCGGCCCGATTCAAGCGCCAGAATCCCGATGGTGGTGTGCGAGTAGTGTGGGGTTGCAATCAGCACGGCATCCGTTTTCGATGCGCGCAACAAATCGTCCGCTGAATCAAACGCTTCCGCAGAAGGGAAACGCCGCGTGCGTTCGGGTTTCGGGTCACAGACCGCCGTAAGCTGGCAGCGCGGAATTTTACCCTCGGTGATGCTTTGGGCATGGATACTTCCCATTGAACCGATACCGACAATTCCGAGTCTTACTGTTTCCATACAAGTTGACGAGCGCTTCAGCAAAGCGCCGGGCCGCAGATCGGTCAACGCCGAAAAATAAATAAGGTTCGATGAGTTCCAGCTCCATCAAAGTAAACCTTGCCTCAACTGTAACGCCATCCACCCGAGCGAATAGTAGCGGTTCCTGAATTGAATCCACCACAGCCTGAGCTACATCAATAAAGCTTGGCGGAGGCGTCGCTGCTTCAAAACTTCCGCCATGTTCAACTTGAACCCGGAATTCACCCCTTCTGGGACGCTTCAAAACGGCGTGGCTTTACTGCTTGCTAAAAAACAAGAGTGACCACTCTCCGTTGGTTTCAATCTCTGGAAGATAGCTCCGGGAGCAGTAGCCGGTCATCCTCGCTCAGGTCTGGCAATTCCTCGAATGTAACAATTGCCGTTGGGTTCTCCGCGATCATTCGTGCCGTTGGGGTCGATCAATCAGCAATCGCAACTTGGTCCCGGCGAGGTTCGCTCCAACGCCGGCAATGACCCCGGTTGTTCTCCTTTAACAATCGGATGCCCGTCGCGATCCGCCCACCAATCAATTCCTCCGATCAGTTCCTTCGCTTTGAATCCCATTGATGCAAGTAGCAGAGCTCCCTTGGTTGAGCCATTGCAACCAATCCCGTCGCAATAAAAACAACGTAGGTTTTGCTCCGATCTAGCCTAGCCATAGCCGGTTCGTCCGGGAATCGAATGGCCGTCGGGATATGCCTTTTGGTGTAGTTCTCAAGAGAGCGCGAATCGACTACCACGAACCCGCCTAGTTGATGCACCAGGTCATGGTAAACATCGGCGCTGTCAGCGCCGAATTCTAGCTTAGCGCGAAAGTAGTCCGCCGCGGTTTGGGTATTCGTAACGGGATGTTCTAATACTTTGGTGGCGTTGGTTGTCATTGAAATAAAAAATAATGGTTGGCTAACGTGCCTGAAAAATAGAGTTGAATGGCTACCCGTAAAGCGCCATTTAGACAGATATGATGGTGCCATTATCCAGATGAGCAAGAGATCGACGCAAACCTCGGCAACGCTGATCACGATGTTGGCTAAATCGGAACGAGGCCAAGGGTCATTGTACGCAGCGGTGTACCGAACCATACGCACTGCCATTCTGGAGGGTCACTTGCCCGGCGGATCCCGATTGCCGTCAACCCGGATCCTGGCTTCTGACTTAAGCGTATCACGGAATACCATCGAATCGGCCTACGCTCAGCTGGAGGCAGAAGGATTTACAGGTCGCCGGGTTGGCTCGGGAACCTATGTTCAGCCAACCGCGCTCTTGCCAAAACTGCCAAATCGAAGAAGACAAACGCCGCAGCGGATCTTAAGCCCAAAGGAAAATCTATCCGAAAGAGGGAACTTAATCCGGCTAACCGGCGGTTGCCCCGAGCCGCGGGTAGTCCGTCCGTTTTCGGGAGGCGTGCCGGCACTGGATGCGTTCCCGGTGGCGCTGTGGCAACGCCTTTGTAGCCGGCGGCTGCGTTCGCTGGGCGCAGATTCTCTCGGGTACGCGAACCCACAAGGAGTCGAAGGACTGCGGACCGCCATCGCCCAATATGTGGCTACCGCCCGAGGTGTAAAATGCACCGCCGAACAAGTCATTATTTTGACGAGCTCACAACAGGGTCTGGATCTATGCGTCCGGCTCCTAACTGACCCCGGTGACAGTGTCTGGCTGGAAAATCCGGGATATCTTGGAGCCCGGAATGCGTTCCTAGCGGCCGGGGCCAAAGTCGTTCCAGTTCCGGTCGATGCGGATGGACTGCAAGTTTCAGCCGGAGTCAAACAAGCGCCCAAGGCCCGCCTGGCTTATGTAACCCCATCTCATCAGTACCCGACCGGAGCTACCTTGAGTCTACGACGCCGCATTGAGCTTCTTGATTGGGCCGACGCGGCCCAAGCCTGGGTCATCGAGGATGACTACGATAGCGAATTCCACTATTCCGACCGGCCGATCGCTGCGATCCAAGGCTTAGACCCCCATCAAAGAGTGATCTATGTCGGTACATTCTCGAAAGTGATGTTCCCTGGTCTCCGAATTGCCTATATGGTCTTACCACGCCCGTTGGTCGATTCATTTGTCACAGCGAGGACCGTATTAGACGGGCATTCTTCGGCGTTCTTCCAGTCGGTCCTGGCGGATTTCATGGACAATGGACACTTTGCAGCTCACATCCGACGCATGCGACTTCTTTACCGGGCTCGCCGGGACTTCCTTCTAAATGTGGCGAAGGGGAGCCTGTCTAAATGGATAACGTTCGGTATTTCCGACGGAGGGCTGCAAGTACTTGCCTTCGCGAAATCCGCAATCACCGACGAAGCCTTTTCCAAGAAGGCGGAGGCACATGGATTGGATCTGCCTCCGCTTTCAAAGCTTTATTTATCCCAACCGGTGAGACATGGCTGGTTAGTCGGGTTCGCCGGCTTGACCCCGGAGTTAATAGCTTCCGGCTCAAACCTGTTTTCACGATTACTCCGAGCCGCTGGAGAAGCGCAGTCCATTTAACAATTCATCACATTTATCAGGAGCTTAGTTGTGAAAAACATACTCGTTGTTCAACCCCTTCGTCCCGAGGCTCTCGCCATTTTCGACGCACGAAAAGACGTGTCTTACAAAGTGGTCACTGATGTTTCGGAAGCTAACCTTGTCGCTAACGTGGAAGACGCGGATGCGATCACGGTCCGCACGGCGGAGATATCCAAACGCGTTTTGGCGGCTGCCCCGAGACTAAAAGTCATCTCACGCCATGGCGTCGGGTACGACAATATTCCGGTCAGCGAATGCACCGCCCGAGCTATTCCGGTGACCATTGTCGGTTCGGTAAACGCAGTTTCTGTGGCTGAGCACACCTTCTACTTAATGCTTGCCGCTGCCCGAGCCGGGATCGAACTAGACACGGCGGTCCGGCGCGGAGATTTCAGAATTAGGGAGCGCGTGACCGGACTTGAGCTCAATGGATGCAACCTATTAATCATTGGGTTTGGCCGCATCGGAAAGCAAGTCGCGACCCGGGCGCGCGTTTTCGGAATGAACGTTTCAGTGTTCGATCCCTACTTACAGGGCGATCCCCCGAACGACGTGCGCGTCTTTTCTTCGCTCGAACTCGCTCTTCGAGAAGCGAACGTCGTGACTCTACATACGCCGCTTACTACGGAAACGCGAAGTATGCTGGGCCCGCATGAATTATCTCTGTTACCGAGAGGCGCGATTGTGATCAACGCTAGCCGCGGCGGCCTGATTGACGAAACCGCATTACTGGCCGCAGTGAAGTCGCAACACCTTCATGGCGCCGGTCTGGACACATTTGAGACCGAGCCGCTCCCGCCCGACTCGCTGTTGTTCGCTGAACCACGAATTGTTCTCAGCCCGCATGCGGCAGCGATGACCGAAACTTCTTTGAGCGCGATGGCGGTAATGACAGCAAAAAATGCTCTTGCGGGCTTGGACGGAAACCTTGATCCGGAACTGGTAGTGAATCGCAGCGTTGTGACGGCTGGTAACGCTACATCCTGACAGCCGTGATCCTGCGTCTCATCCGATAACTAGCGGCTCGGTTGCAGGTTTTTCCTTTTGATCAGAATACTGCCACGAAAGTATCGGACTCGGCCATTTCCAGTGATCAACGCGGTCGCATTTCTTTTGACCGTTGGATAGTAAACAGTGCTTTTGGTGCTTTGAATTATCATCGAAGGTTTCACCTCCTTTCACGACTAACCATCGCAAACTGCGATGTGTAACCGGATGTAAGTCATACGCCGACAGGCCATCGAAATCGATGGCTCGCCCGGCCTATTCTTACTAGTACGAATGAACCATCGGCGACGCCCCTGAGAAGCCGGCCAAAAGACGCGCAGCCCGGAGGGTTGCGATGACAAACCCGCCGGTAGCGGCGACTGTCCCACTAGGTCTGTGGCAGGCTCGACCGAGCCGTAGCCGCGAAGCGATCGGTTCGGCGGGCCTCAGCGCGCAGTCGCCATCACAACCCTCGGATGGCGACTGCGTGTTGAGGTCAGACAAACCGGTCGCTTCGATACGATCATGGATTAGGGCATACCTTTGGACCTCATAGACAGTCGCCGCTACCGAGGTGCTCGCCGACCTTCTCTTAGGTTGACGCGCATGGGCAGCCGCCGGACCGGCGGCTCATTTTGATCGCAGCTCCGCTATACCAGTCACGGACTTGGTGCACTAGTTCTAGAGAACTACCTATAACAGTTCGAGCGAGGGATAGAACGATCCGATCACAGATGATAAATTCGGCGTCTATTACCAAAAATCTGAGAACTAGAATCCCTCAGTAAATAATCGATCAGGCCCGCCCCGCTTTAGAACGAAAATGCTAGACATAAAAGAACAACCCGGAGCTAGCGCTATACCGGCTCCTAAATTCTTGTCACTCGCAACCGAGACGATAGTCCCGGCCGCCTTTGCCAGCAAAAGCGGCCGATGCCGTTCGTGGATCCCCTTGCCCGTGGGTTTTTCCGTGCTGGTTCTGAGCATCCTCGCCGGCGAGCAGGTTAGGGCATGGCTGCATCTGTTTATTCCTGGCAACGTCTTGGGTCTCTTCATCCTCTTGCTTTGCTTCCAGGCCAGGTTGCTCTCACCGCAACTGATCGAGGAGGCTGCCAATCGACTCCTCCATGTTTTACCCGCGCTTTTCATTCCGCTCTTCGTGTGCGCGATCGATCAAGAACAATTCTGGTCAAAGCTGGGCTGGGTTCTTTTGCCCATACTAATTGTGGCCACCGCCACGCTTTGGGTGTTTGTCGGACACCTCGCCCAACGCCTGCTTTGCCGGTCATCCCAAGATGAATGAGTTTCTCAGCACGTTTTTTTGGTCAGCACTGACGTTGGCGGTCTTCTTCGGTTGGCGTCGCTTATTCATCGCTTTGAGGCACCCCATCCTTCATCCGGTCCTATGGGCTACCATAGCCGTCGTGGTTCTACTCGCTCTCGATCAGCATCCCGTATCAGCCTACCGCGCTGAAACGGAGCCTCTAGTCTGGCTCCTAGGGCCATCGGTCGTTGCCATGGCGATCCCTATCTGGAAGCAGAGAGCGTTGATCGTTTCTCACTGGAAAACGCTCCTGCTGGTGGTGGCGCTAGGAATTATGTTCTCAGCCTGCAGCGTCCTGCTGCTGGGTCCATTCGTGGGATGGCGAGACGCAAAAAGCCTGGTACCCAAGTCCGTTACTACGGCGGTCGCCATGGGGATTATTGAGGAAAGCTCTTCGGGCCGAACTGCAGACGATCAATTGGTCGCACCGTTGTTGGCGGTTGGAATTATGATTTCAGCTCTATCCGGGGCCGTGCTCGGTCCGCTTGTTTTACGCCTGACCGGCGTGCGCGATCGCCGGGCGATTGGCCTAGCGTTAGGTTGCGCCAGCATCGGTGTGGGTACGGCCCGCGCGTTCGAAATCGACTCTACCGCTGGTGCTTTCGCCTCGGTTGGAATGAGCCTGACGGCGGTCTGCGCGGGCTTAGTTCTGCCATGGCTGCTGCGTTTGATATAGCGCCGAAAACAACTTAGCTACCAGGGTTGCCGAAAAGGCCGCTAGGTGGCGATCTCAAACAAATACTTCGTCCAGAAACGCGCGCATCGCCGCCCACGAGCGAGCAGCTGCTTTGGCGTTGTAGCGTGAAATTTGGGTCCGGCCAACTTTATCGGCGTCCGGGTTAGTAAAACTATGCACAACACCCCCGTAGAGATGCATCTGCCAATCGACACCGCCGTCCCGCATCTCTTTCTCAAAATCAATTCGCTGCTCCGCAGGAATCACCGGATCATCCGCACCGATACAGACCAAAACTTTGCCTTTGATATTATGGGCATCTTGAGGCGCGACGGTCGCTAAGCCGCTGTGGAAACCAACCACCCCTACGATCTGGTTTCCGCCTCGGGCTAGCTCGAGCGCCATGGTGCCGCCAAAACAGTAGCCGATGGCTGCGATCCGAGATGGATCAACCTCGGAACGTTTGAGCAAGGCTTCCAAACCGCCCTTAGCCCGCACCCGGATGCCTGCCGGTTCACTTCGAAGTTTATCGAGAATCGCGCTAACCGATTTCAGGTCCGCGAACAGTTTACCTTCCCCGTGCAGATCACAAGCCAGAGTGATGTAGCCGAGTTCGGCTAATCGTTGGGCCTGGTTCTTAGCATGCTGGCTAAGGCCAAATGCCTCGGGAAAAACTAAAATCCCAGGACGACCCGACGGATTGCCCTCGAAATAAAGATGGCTCTGCATCGACAGACCATCGGCCTCATAACTCAGAACTTCCGTGTGCATTCACCCAGACTGGATAGCAAATAGCAGATAGCAAATAGCAAATACGGCTAAGGTAGGGACGAGCTCCCGCTCGTCCGGGTGTTCTTCGCGTCCACCAGCGGCGTCCCGTTGCCATCGGATGAGCAGGAGCTCATCCCTACCGTCCCTCAAACGCGGGTTGCATGCTCGGCTCGCAATTCCTCGACGATGCTTCGAGGCGCCAAGTACGGCATCAATAGAGTGGCAACCAGGACCGGCACGATCACCGCTTCAGCGCCGTCGACAACGACATCGCCGGCAGCCCCGACACCAGGTAAAACGAACGCGAGTACGCTTTCGAGCGGAACCTGCAAAAGCTCAACCACTGCCAGCACAGCCAGCCCCGCGCCCAATGCCACGAACTTAGGTCGTAGCGAGACGCGCCGGTCGCGAAGGAGCGAGTACCCCAAGGGCGCATTCATACACTCCAAATCTGTTCCCTGCTACCCGCACACGCAAGCTGAAGAAGAAAATCTCACGCAAAGTCGCAAAGCCGCAAAGGAAAGACAAGAAAACGAATAGCCGCGAAAGAGCGCAAAGAACGCAAAAAAAAGCCAAAACAAAATCGCACACAGAAACACAAAGGCACGAAGCGGATTACGCACTAAAAAGCCTAGTAACGGAGCGGACCGGACGTGATGGTGGGCTATTGAACAACGCGCTTAAGAACGCCTAGGTTGTGTATCTGCGTCCATCTGTGCCTGCCCGTCATAGTCCCGCGTCTGCGGGACGACGGCTGGTCTATCTGCGGTTGAGGTTTCTGCTTTTTGCTTCGTTTCCATTCGCGGTTCGATCTTTGCGGCTTTGCGTGAGATTTTCTTAATGGTTTATCCGGCCACGTTTGGTGTGCCGGGATGTCGTCCTGCCCGCTGCGGCAGGATGAATAGACAGACGACAATGAACGCTGCGATGACCGCGGATGCGAGCGGACGGCTGAAATTTAGGCCACCGGCGCTGACAGGTTTATCCAAAAAGTCGCCTACAGTAGCCCCAAACGGCCGGGTAAGGATGAAGGCAGCCCAGAAGAGCAAAACGCGCGAGATGTTTGTCCACAAATAAAGGGCGCCGACGACCGCTAAGCCGGCAGCAAAGACCAGCGCACCTCCTTCATAACCAAGACCAGTATCGGCCATCCAGTCACCCAGCGCGGTGCCAAGTGTTTGTGAGAAAGTGATCGCTGCCCAGTAGAAGCATTCCACTTTCGGGGTAGCCACGGTATTCACTGAAATCGTCCTCTCCGACCAATACCAGACTCCCAGCACGACCAGCAGGCAGGCCAGGAGCAAGGTACTGCCGCCGGGATAACCGATACCCAGTGAGCGATCGGCAAAATCGGCCATGGTGGTACCGAAGGTGGTGGACGCAACAATCGTGGCCCAATAAAGAAAGGGATTGAACTTCTTCGCTAGAATTTGCGCGATCACCAGCACCACCAAAAACCCGAAGAAAAGAGCCGTTCCGGCAAGATATCCCCAATTGAACGTCATGGTGACGGAATCACCGCCGGTCTCTCCCAACGTCGTTGCCAAGATTTTAATTATCCAAAATCCAACGGTGACTTCAGGAACCTTGCTCAGGCCGGTGTTCTCTCGATTCATAGGGTTATTGACTCAGTCTTTCGAAGACAAACGTAGCGAGAGCCTGACGTTATTCTCCTTTGATCGCAAATGACAGATCTGTAATCTAATCAGAAGGCCACTGAGGCCGGCAGAAAATCTCACGCAAAGACGCCCAAGGCGCAAAGGTTCGGATCAAAAACGGCATCCACCGTGTCGTTAACAACTTGGAGGCCGAGGTCTCAGCATTTTGGCTTTAACCTAACTCTTGCTTCTTAATCCGAACCTTTGCGCCTTTGCGTCTTTGCGTGAGATTTTCTTCTGCTTGTCGACTTCGGCGCGAGACTCAGCTTTAAATGCGAGATGATGTAGTGCCCCGGTCGCCTGCGATGGACCGTGTCGCCCACGAAAACGCTTCTCGGTGACGTGATAGCAAACGCTAACCTTGGATGGCTGTATTCTACAACATAAAACTCATGCTCTTCAATAACGGCACTGCTTTTGCTTTTGATATCAAAACCCAAGAGGGGCATGAGCTTGTCATAGAATGGGACGGCTACGCTCATGTCTTTCACCGTTATCTGTATATGGTCAACGATCGGTTCCATCGCTCCACACATCAAGCGTATGCCACCCAGCCGCGAAAGGCCAATCCGGTATAGAAAAGGCTAACATTGATTCCAAGACAAAAGAGCCTGCGTCCGAACCTAAGTTGCTTGAAACGATTAGCCGCCCATACTGGGAACCATGTCAATGACCGTCTTAGTCACAGGTGCGAGCGCCGGTTTTGGTGCCGCCATTGGGAGAAAATTTGCTGCTGAAGGACACCGGGTTGTGGCGGCCGGCCGCCGGCAAGAACGGCTTAAGGCGTTGGCCGATGAATTCGAGACCAAGCGAATTTATCCTTTGATACTCGATGTCAGAGATCGTCTAGCGGTTGAAGCCGCACTGAAAGCGTTGCCGGCCGAGTTGGCCGACATTGATATCGTGGTAAACAACGCCGGCCTAGCGCTTGGCCTGGAACCTGCCCACCAGGCGGACATTGAATCCTGGGAGACGATGGTCGACACCAACATCAAAGGGACGATGTATGTGACTCGCGCCATACTCCCTGGTATGGTAGCTCGTAACCGTGGTCATATCGTCAACATCGGGTCGACCGCGGCGAACTATCCGTACCCAGGCGGGAACGTTTACGGCGCTACCAAGGCTTTCGTTCGTCAATTTTCATTGAACCTCCGCGCCGACTTGCTTGGCACCAAGGTGCGAGTAACCGCAGTCGAACCTGGAATGGTTGGCGGTACCGAATTTTCGGTTGTGCGTTTCAAGGGTGATGCCGACAGGGCAGCTAAAATCTACGATCGGACCGACGCATTGCTACCCGAAGACGTCGCTGAGACAGTGTACTGGGTGACGACCTTACCAGGGCGAATGAACATCAACACCATTGAACTCATGCCGGTGACTCAGGCTTTTGGTCCGCTGGCCATACACCGGGCAGGATAACTACTGGTTCGCGGACGCCGCAGCTTGTGCGCTAATCTGGTCAAACGCCGCTTGGGTGTCTTGATTTGACTGCTCCTGAGTCGCAGCGTTGGTGGCGTCGATTCCAGCCTGGGTGATGGGATCGATTCCACCTGAAAAAGCTGAGCCACCTGACACGGTTGAGCCACCCGACCCACCCGACGCCGACCCTGAATTCGTCCCCACACATCCGCTAAAAAACATTGAACCGGCAATGAGTGGAATCGCAATGAGACAGCGTTTCATATTTCCTTTGGAATTCTAAAGAAGAGACGCACAGCGCGGCATTTAGTTTCGCATAGTCGCGCGGGTAAGATCTAATCCCGAGACGATTCGCGACGAAACTATCAGAAAAATCGTTGAACGAAGGCCAACGCTAAGAACCGTCTAACACTCCGGGCAATCGTAGCTCAAAGCCGCGCTAGGCCGCGCGATCCACCTTGATTACCACGTCATCAGCTTTCGCCGCAAAGGACGGCCCTTTTCCTAGTTAAACAGGTTGTTTACAATAAATTTATTGAGCTTAGTCGCACAAGCATGTGGGAACACTAACTGCCGTCTTGCTTGATCAGCCTATCGGCCATCTGACTTACAGTTCGCACCATCTGCCAATGGTTCACCCGGCTATTCTGGTCCGAATACGTTCTTCTAGTTTCTGCAAATATGCCCGCTGGCTTTCAAAGATTCGCTCCATCAGCGTCTTAGGTTCTGCAAGAACCGCCAGTGGCTCAGCCATTGGCTTACGCCGGCGTCGTCGTTTCTTGATTGTCTTGGCTATCGGCTTGGGTGCTGGTGCTGCTACTGGTTGCCGCTGGGTACGGCGCTTTCGTCTGGGCATGTCTGGAAGCCTAGCAAGCAGTTGGTAACATTGAAAGCCGTAAATGCCTTCTTGCAAAAGGGGTAAGTCAACGATTGTGGCTTGATCCGCCCCTACCGCCTTTCGTTGTGACGTTTCAGGCGGTGTGATACTGAGAGTTGCATGACCGAGGAAGCAGAATTGCGTGGCTTTGTGTTAGAGGTTGATGCCTTGGTTGAAAGCTATCGTTTTTCTGGATCGGTGCTTGGCAGGCGCGGGCCTGAGACGGTCTTGGAAAGTAGTTGGGGCTTTGCCGATCGTGAACGGAAGCTACCGATCACGACCGACTCTAAGTTTCGCGTGGGTTCAGTCGGTAAGATGTTCACGGCCGTCGCCGCACTGCAACTCGTCGACGCCGGTCGGTTAGATCTTTCCGAAAGTGTCGGCACTTACCTGCCTGATTACCCAAATAGAGAAATCGCGTCGAAAGTTACGATCCATCATTTGCTTTCTCACAACTTGCCACAAAACCTCACAGCAAGCTCGCGCTACATCACTATGGCTACGGTTTCGCGTTAGCAGGCGTAGCGCCTAAACAGTTCTACGGGCATCCCGGCGGTCAACGAGGGGCGAATGCGATCTTCAGAATCTATCCGCAAGGCCGGTCTGTTCTGATCACTTTGTCAAACATGGATCCGCCAAGCGTCGGTGTTGTTTCGAAATTCTATTGTTCGCGCCTGACGCATCTATCGCAGGAGGTTGGGTGTTTTGGGGATTAATTTCACCCCTGAGTGCTGGCGTATTGGAGCAGTACTCGACTGAACATATCGCACAAGTCTTGCTTTCCGGAGTCTTGAGGTTCAAGAATTGTTGGCTATTGGGAAGGTCTCCCCAAAGAGATGTCGCCAACATCCACGAAGCTAACACTTTCTTCCGGACGCACCTGGGCTGATCTGGTTGGCTGCGGCGCCTCGCTCGTCGATGCGGCCGCCTGTCTGACTTTGCTGTTCTTGCCGAGTACGCCAGCAACCGTAGATCGGCTTTGCATCACACTTGTCGATCCGATCACTTGCATCATTATCTATTGGGCCCTGTATCGACGTCTTGACGACACCAGGCCGATCTGGGCCGAGGTCGGCTTTTACCTCTTGATTTTGGGCACCCTTTTCCTCACCTGCCGAAATGTCCTGGAAGAGTCAGCCAGCCTCAACCTTCGGACGCTGAATTATTCTACAGCAAACGATTTCGATTTCGTGCTGGAACTACTTGTGACTTTCACCCTTCCGTTTGGGCTCACGATTTACGCTTGGCTAATTGCGAGCAGCCCGCCTCTTCGTCGCTGGCTCGGCTTTATGATGGGCGTACAGGCGGTCCTTCTGCTCATCGCTTTCAGCTCTTTTGCTTTTCCTCGCCTGAGTGATTTCGCGAGTTCGGAAATATGCGCTGTCTACGCGGTTATCCTTTCGGTTTCGAAAGCGGTCTGGTTTCTTTGGCCAGTAGCCGGGCTGAAAAGTTAGGCTGGAAATGGCCCGTAATCCTGACAGTGTTCCTGCTCTTTGTCGTGCACGAGCTGATTTCTCTTGGTGGAAACTCGAAGGGAACCAAATACGCCGCTACCTCGAAAGAAACCATTTATTACTCGGGCGATTCGACCATGCAGGACGCCCAGGCGCTTGGCGAAGAGTTTAAAAAGATTGGCTATTTCACGGATAATACCGGCAAAGACGTACTGCTCCATCGGGACCAAAGTGGGACGGTAATCAGTTTCGTGATGATCGGTTCCGCCTGAAAGATGACAACAACGTGGCCCTGTTCAAAGCTTTCGGTGATGCCCTTGCACAAGATTTTAACCTTCATCAGCTTAAGTTCAGGCTGCTCGACGATCACCTGAACATCAAAAAAGAGATCCCGATCAATTAGGGATGATGCAAGAGGCGAATTGAACACATTTCATGTTTCCTACCTGACGAATGGGAACCCATCCGTCAGGTGGCGACCCCTAGCATTACGCGCTCATTCCATTTCGCGACGTTTACGCCCTTAACAAGAAGCCATAGGGACAGCGACGATTCGCCGATCAACGACGGGATAAGGATCGCGGGCGTTATCAGGGTTGAGAATGCAGTGGCAAAAAGCGCCGAAAAGGAAGCGACCAAATAACTCACGCCGGCGAGTTGCATCAGTATGCCCACAATTCTAGGGAGGTAACCAGACATGAAAATAAGGTAGCCTTCTAAAATACACGAGCAGCCAAAGAATATTAGCGCAATATTAAAGGACAGATCATGCGCGGTAAGTGAAATATAAGAGAGGGCATAGAGTTGCTGCGGTTCAAGTATGTTTCCGTAACCAGCACCACCTAACACATGCGTTACCATTAAAAGAAACAATTTGCTGATGGCCTCAACAGAAAGCGACACGATACTGAAAAGTGCGAAAAGCAAAGAAAGATTCTTGCTCACGGGTTTCAACAGCAAATATTCAATCCACAACTGTGCAACGGCGATCAGCGGTACGATCAAGTTGCCGGCGACACTGAGCTGCCACAGTCCCGATGCGGCTGTAATGTTGTGCGCCGTCGCTGCAGCATCGCCTGATACAACAAGAGTGTTCATGACGAATCCTTCTGCGAATCCGCCAAAAAGAATGACTAATAGGTATAAAGCACCTGCTGTTCGCGCATAAACCTGGGGAAAATACTCTATGGTCTTATTTGTCATTTTTTCTCTCTGCCGGAGGTTCCCACTCCGCCGTACGGCATCGGCTCAATCCATAAGAAAATATTGGTCTGATTTACCGCCCCGCCGCCGAACGAAAGGGATCCCAACACCTGGTCGATTGTTCGCTGGTTCCGGCTGAACACATAACCGGCGAGTGGCTTGGGCAGCGACTTGATCTTCGCCAGTAGCTTGCCGAGGTCCGAATATGTCAGGATGGGCAAAATGGGACCGAAGACTTCGTCTTCCATGACTTTGTCGGACCACGAAACGGGGTAAAGAATGGTTGGGTCGAGGTAGGAGGCCGATTCATCAAACTTGCCGCCCGAAACGACTTTGCTGGGATCAATCAGGGAGGCGAGCCTTTTCACAGCGGCGGGACTGATGACCCGGGAGTAGTCGGAATTGTTCTTGGGATCGGCGCCGTAAAGATCGACAGCCGCCGTCTCATCCACTATGGCCGGATTTTGGCCCCCCAACTCGAGCAACACCGGAGTTAGGTGTTCCGCTGCCGCTTTCATCACCGCCTTTCCGGCGCCCACGCCGACGGTCCCCTATTTGGTTTCTTGTATACCTGTTAGTTAGACGTTTTTCGGTCCATGGTCAGAACCATGCGAAAGCGTGCCTTCCCAGCCATCATCTTCGCGTAGGCATCAACCGCTTTCTCAAGTGGGAGCGTCTCGATCATGGCGGACACACCGCTCAGGACACTGAAACGGAGCGTTGCGTCACCAATCGCGGGGGACCCCGTCAGGGCGCCTTCAAGCTTGCGGCTCCCGAATATGAGATCCATGGTCGAGACCTCGTTCGGTTCCGGCCCGACGCCGACGACGATCGAGACACCGCCAGGACGCAGGCCCTTGAAGGTCTCGGTGACCGTCTTGCCTCCTGAAGCCGTTATCATAATGACCTTGGCGCCGCCGAGCGCTTGCAGCGCCTCGGCGGAGTCGGTAGCGGCATTGTCGATGTAGTGATGGGCGCCGAGTTTCTTCGCCAGTTCCGCTTTATCGGCGCCACGGCCAATCGCCGCAACCTCGAACCCCATTTGGCGGGCATATTGAACACCCAGATGACCAAGGCCGCCGATACCGAGCACAGCGACAAGATCGCCGGCCTTGGCCGGTGCGTTTCGCAGGGCACTGAACGTCGTGAGCCCCGCGCACAGCAACGGCGCCGCATCGACCGACGACAGCTCGTCAGGGATCGACACTAGTCCGCTCGCCTTTGCGATCATCACTTCGGCATACCCGCCGTCAGAATGAATGCCGGTATATTCCTGGTTACGGCAGTTCACTATGTCGCCACTGCGGCAGAAGTCGCAATAGCCGCAAGCGCCGCCGAGAAACCCCACACCAACGCGCTGACCGACTGCCCAACCCTGCACGCCAGAACCAAGCGCATCGATCCGCCCGACGACCTCATGGCCTGGAACGCGCGGCCAATCGATCGGGAACAGGCCTTGGACCGTGCCCGCATCCGAGTGGCAGACGCCACACGCTTCGACGCCAAGGCGCACCTGGCCAGGTCCGGGTTCACGAATCGGTAATTGAACGAGGTTCATTTTTTCTGGTTCAGTCACTTGAATTGCTTTGTAGGTTGTCATGATTTGATCCCTTCGTTGTTGTTGGCTCAGTCTTTGCCAATTACCGAATGTTTTGTCTCTCAGAGTTAGTTACCCGGAACGACGGAAGACCTAGTAGAAATTGGATCCAAGGCAGCAGAATCTCTGTCACTCAAGAACAGCTCCAGGTGCTCCAAGAATATTTTTGCATGCTGATACTGAGCCCCGTGACTCGAATCGGAGTATACGATTAACTGAGCATTCGGCAGGTGCTCCGCCAGAATGAGCGCGTTGATCGGCGGGACCACAACATCCTTATTGCCGTGAACGATCAACGTCGGATGGGTTATGTCATTTAAAGTCGAATAACGGCCGGCGGCTGGTTTGGTTCCCCATTCTCTGATCGCAGCTAGTTGGGCTACGGCGGAATTCCTGGACACGGAAAGGTCACGATCTTCCTTGCGAGATTCGAGGCGCTTCAGATACTGCCTGCCTGCCGCCTGGCTTGCTTCGGAGGGAGAGAAGAATGCACCCAACAAGAACGCAACCGGATCGGCTTGTTCTTCAGGCGACAGTTCGGTGAAGGTCAAACCTTCTCCACCGCGGGGTGCTGTCCCCAGCAAAATCAAGCGCTGGACGAGGTCAGAATGGTCCAAGGCTAGCTGCTGCGCAATCATCCCACCCAGGGAAAAGCCCACGACATGAACCGCCTTCAAACCGAGCGCTCGGCAAAAAGCAACGCACTGAGGCGTCATTTCAACGACCGTGTTAGGCGTTTCTCCTCCCGAAGCTGCAACGCCGGCATTGTCAAACAGAATGACCTCATAATCCGCTGCGAGGCCATTCGTGACCGCCGGGTCCCAGCCATCCATATTGGAGTTGAAGTACCCCAGGAAAAGCAGCGGAACCGTTCCTGGTTTGCCGAACCGACGGTAGGCATAACGGATCCCTTTGGTTTCCACAAATTGGGTAGGCGCTGTCTCATGCGAATAGCTGGTCATATTTGTACTCCGAACCTTCAGGTTTACAGAGCTAAGGTAAATCTAACTACCTCCCGGTTTCATCGGAGCGATGGAAGGAGTTTTTAGTCCCCCGTTTTAGTGTCGTTGGGTGGCAAAACCTTGTGCCACAGCCGGATTAGTTCGCCCTGCCACTTTTGAGAGATCCCAAAACGCTCGTACACTTAGAGGCTGTAGTCGTCCCAGTAACGCTCCAGCGCCAAGGCTAGGGTTTGCTCGCGACAAGTCTCCAAATCATCGGCGATCACATCCAGTCTATGCGCAAGTGAAAGATAACTCCTTACGGATTCCAAGGTTTGACCGGACAACAGATTTTCGCTGCGTGCCTCCTGCAAAGCATTTCGAAAACTTTCACGGGCAGCTTTCGTAGATGGGATCGGGACTTGGGTTGATCCCTCACGAAAGACTCGAGTCAAGGCGTCCGCGATCATTCGGAAATCGTCTCTCGCTTTCCCGACCACCGGGTCGATTAGCCTCGCGATTTTTTCCGGCAACGCCACAGGCTCGGTATGAGCACGAGCGCTTAAACGAAGCGCCAGGCGCCGCATAGTCAGCGTCAACGCGGTTATCTTTTGCACTTCGCTCTCGGGGCAATTTCGCCCCTGCAAACCTTTCACCCAACTCACGCTTTCAACTGGAATTAAAGTCAGGCGATCGGACAGCGCGTCCGCGCCGTGACCAGGCGGCTTGCTCAAGACGTTCGAGCAGGTCGAAAAGAATTCTATGAAGCGCTTGCGCAGTTCAGCTTCCGGAAGTACCGGCCAAAACAGACGGCCGACGATGGCGGCAAGGAATATCGGCAACACAACTCCAAAGTACGAACCAAATACCGTTTGAACCGCGACGGGCTTCTCGGCATCCAAGCCAACCGTCGCAATAATAAAAAACATGACTGCACCGGCATGGATGTTTTGCCCGCCCAAAGCCGCCGACCAGTATCCGAAAGCGAACAATTCAGCGAACAGAAACAAATTCATCAGCCCGTAGTTGGAGAGTGCGGGGCTGATCCAAAATACCAGAATCACGAAGATGAGTCCCCCGACTGATACCTGAAAGGCGCGCTGCAACCCACCGCGGTCCGCCTTGCCGCCGATAAATTTCTTGTTAAGAAAGGTTAACGTTAAAGCCGCCAAAGGCATACCGGCAGCGCCGGGAGGATTAAACCATTGGCAGATCAGGAGCGCTGCGGCGCCGGCAATCGCCGGCTTGACCCCGTCTCGAAGCCGACTCAGGCTTAAGGTTGGCCAACGCAGCTTGGCAGTCCGATCGAGAGTGGGCGAATCTCCCGGTAAAGGTAGATTCGCTACAATTCCACGTAGCCGCAAGGCTTCGTCGCGTATGGTCAAAAGCGCAGCCTGCTGGTTCGCTAGATCTAACACGTCATTGAGGGAATAATTTCGCGCGGCGCTGCTTGTGAGCAGGTCATGAATCCGCGTCTCAACCTCCTGCAATGCGAGTTTCAGGCGGTCGTTTTTGATCTCCCTCCCCGACCCCACAGCGTCTGCGAGCATCTGCAATTCCAGTTCAATCGCTTGGTAAACTGCTGAGAGTTCATGACCGATATCACCCAGATACTGTGAGTCTCCTTTCTGCTGGCGAAATAATTCTAACGACGCCTGAAAAAGATTATTTAGAGAGACCACCGCCGTTGTGTAGTTTCGCAAATGTCGCCGGAAGTATAGACTCTCGTTGGCGCCGTTCTGCAGAAGCGCCCGCATTCTTAAGCTCTGCCCTCGAATCGCGAGTACGATCGACTGAGCTTCGGCTCCTAGAATCGGGTCTCTACGTCGTGATTCAATAAGCTTGCCGACATTGCCCAGTGCTGATTTGGCTAAATCCAGGAACTCGTGACGAGCGAACCGCGGCCAGACCAGGTGCGATACCACCATAATGGAAACAACCCCAGTTAAGATCTCCAGGGTTCGAGCTATCCCTACACTCCAGGCATCAATTGGATCAAAGATACCAGAGGCGCTTACCGTAATTAACGTATTCGCGCACAGAAAGAACGAATACGGAAAAAACGTGCCGCCGTACATGTACATGCAGAGCCAAAGGTATCCGAACGTGAATAACAGAAAGAACAACCGATCCTGTTCGTAGTTGCCAACCAGCCATACACCGACAAGTCCCCCGATAATCGTGCCAACGACTCGGGCCACCGACCGCTGGGCGATTGCCCCGACATATTGGGCCGGGGCCAGAACCAACACGGTAAATAGAGCCCAGTTCGCATGACCGAGCCTGATCAGTTGTGAGAGGTAGACCGATAGTAGTCCGGCTAACCCAAGCTTGATGCCAAACAGGGTCTTTGGATCCGCAAAGACAGCAGCCAAGTTACGGGCAACCTCCCATAGATCTGGCAATCGGCGCGAGTAAGACTTAACTGCGGTGCTCACAGTCTATGATTGATCGATTCCGAGATTTGGGATGACTGATAGCAGATAGCTCGGACAACACTCAGCGGGCGGATTCATTTCTGCTATCGGCTATCGGGTTGGCTATTTGGTGCTACGGCCACCGTGACAGTTTGGCCAATCCGCAGAGGGACCGGAGGTGCTCCGGTAATCTTGATGCGGACCGGGAAACGCTGTGGGAGCCGGACCCAATCAACCGTCTGATTGACCGCTGCCAGCAGACCGGTGGAATTCCCGCCGGAACCATCCTGCACAAAGATTCCCCAGGCGACGCTTTGTATGGTTCCGGCAAAAGGTTCGTCGTGGTAACCCATCAATGTCATTTTCACGGTTCGTCCGGGTCGGATAGAGACTAGCTGAGTTTCCTTAAAGTAAGCGGCAACCCAGAACGAGCTCCCATCAACCAAGGCCAGGAGTTGATCTCCGACGTGGACATAAGCGCCCGGACTGGTGTTGACATTGGTTAGGTAACCATCCACGGGAGCGTAGACCTTGGTGTAACTAAGATTCAGCTCAGCCTGTTCCGAGTTTGCCCGAGCGGCGTTGAGTTGAGCCTGAGCCGCAGCATAGGCGTTCTGCGCATTTTGGAATAGCTGTTTGGAATCGACATTTCTGCGAAACAAATCGGTTTCCCGATCCAGATCCTGTTGCTTCTGCAGCAGGTTCGCTTCCAAATTGGCGACCGATGCCTTGGCGGAACTTAGAGCGGTTTTGTAATCGGCGGGATCAATTTCAAATAAAAGGTCACCGGCCTTTACCTCCTGATTATCGTGGACGGGAATATTAACGATTGGACCGGCGACACGCGGGGCAATTCCCACAATATTCGCTCTGATCTGGCTGTCGCGCGTCCAGGGATCGGTGACGTATTTACGATATAAGAGCCAAACCGTAGTTGCCGCGATAGCAACCACCAGAAGCGTGACCAAATATCGGTAAATCGCGATTTTCACGGGGCAAAGAACAGCCCGATCAGACTTCCGAATAGCACCGTAAGGGCGGCGAAAAACAGTGGCAGATGCCAGACATGTCGAGTTAAGCCGAGGTGTTCAAACCCGGCTGTTACTAGCCAGGCCGATAAGAAACCCAGCACAACAATCGCCATCGACCATGGCGTATTGAAATCATAAATCGGCTGTTCGCTATTCTTAAGATAGTTAACCAGGTCCATCGACTCTTCTGGCTAGGGCTCTACCGTTGACGCCGTCAGATGATCGGTCTGCGCTAACGATTTTTCTTGGTCATAGCTTTGAACCGCCGTCGACCGGAATGATGGCACCGGTGATCCAGCGCGCGGCGTCCGACGCTAAAAAAGCAATCACGTCGGCGATATCGGATGGTTGCCCTATCCGCTTGAGTGCTTGCATCCCCAGAGCCAGGTCACGCCCAGCTTCCGTCTTGGTGAAATTCGACATGTCCGTTTCGATCACGCCGGGAGCCACCGCGTTAACGCGAATACCACGCGGCCCGAGTAGAGCGGCGAAGTGCTTAACCAATGTGTCGAGGGCCCCCTTGGTCGAGGCGTAGGCGGGGAGAGAAAGACTACCTTGCGGACCGCTGGGGGCAAAGCGTGCAGCTAGAGAAGAGACCAACACCACACTGGAGCCCTCACCCAGAAGCGGGAGTAGTTGTTGTACAAGAAAGAAAGGCGCCCGCACGTTAGTTGCGAATAAGCTATCAAAGTCTTGCACGGTGTGATCCTCGATCGACGCTGCCTTAGAAATACCGGCGTTGGCCACGAGAATATCGAGCCGGTCGCCGGCAAGCTGGCGGACCTGTTCAGCCAGCTCGGCTACGCCGGCCGGTGTGGCCACATCGGCAGCTACGGTCTCGGCCAGCCCTCCGGCCGCCTGGATCTGTTTGCGCAAACTGTCTGCGTCCGAAGCGCTGCGGCCATAGTGGATGATGACGCGAGTGCCAGCATTGGCTAACGCGAGAGCGGTAGCCCTTCCGATACCACGCGACGCGCCGGTCACCAGCGCCACTCTGCCTTCCGCCTGGTTAGTTGTCACGAATCGAGCCTAACGGCTACGATGCGCGCCCGCATTTGCGCAAAGGTTGGGTTTTCCGGTGCCACCTTCCAATGCGACTCAGGAGCAAATTCCGGTGACACTAACCACCGATTGCTTTCTCCCTCCTTTGAGGTATTGCAAAATCCTACCACCGCACCGTCGTCAGAAGCTAGGACCGAACTAATCTAGAACTAGAATTCAGGGGTCGATAACGGTGATTGACTGGCGACAGAATTTGGAACCGATCGATAACGACGACGTCTGCATCCCTTGGCTCTCGAGCTTGAATTGGCCGATCAAATGCCATCCAATGCCGCAGATAGCAGTTCCCCCGATGATCCGAAAAAAGCAAAACTACCAAAAGAATCGCCAGCATCCGCCGCTCACTCCGAGATCAAATCGATTATCTTGGATGTCCCCATCGGAAACGTTTACGCCTGTTGTTGTCGCTTCGAAGAATCGCCACGATTTATTAAATCTCTGCGCGACGTACAAAAGATTGACGATACGCACTTCCTGCTGACTTACCTTATCGACAACGAGCCGCGCCGGACCGTCCTACAGATCATACTCCGTGTCCCGGAGCGCCGTCTCGCGTGGCAAGCAATCTCACTGCATTTTCCCCGCGGTGTCATACTGTTCGAGCCGCTTTCCGACCAAAGAACCAAAATAACAATCCAGTTATTCTCAAATATCGAACCGGCCAAGCTCGGCACAATAACACGTGACTGTCTGATCAGTTTCAAACGGTTCGTTGAACGGGGTGCCACCCCATGAATGCAAGGGACGTCGAAACGCGCGCAGCGTGATTGGGACGAAAATCTGTCGTTAGTAGATTCGTACCGTCGGGTACGATAACTCGTAACTGTACGAAGAAATTGATCTCCTTAAAGCCGCTGAGTTCGCCGCCCGAATCTTTTCCCGAGAGTGGTTACACCCATCTGGCATCTTTTGGCACGTTGCTTGCAGCCACCATTTTCTCGTGGCTAGCGTGACATCAGGACAATTTAGAACGGAAAGTCTTCCGAAGAGAAGCGGAGCGAGACCAAAAACCATTGCTGGCCCGTTACATATTCAATGCAGCGGGCACGGCGACCAGAAGTATCTGCATCAACTAATAAAAGATGTCCTAACCTGGCCGCACATTGATGTTAAATCTTTACCGGATGAGTCTGCTAGCTTGATCTGCTTCAGGCTCGAAGAGGCCGGGGCCGGCAATGAAGCTTCGGCATTTCTCAGCCCTAGGGAATTCGCCCGAGTTTACCTGGGCTCGCCGACGATTGTTTTAGCGCTGCCCTTGATATGCGCACATTGGGCGATTGTCCAAGGTTGGGCGGAGCCGCATTATTTGCATTCCTTCGGACTAATGCCGGCTGGCGCAGTCGTCGTCTACACACCGAAAGATCCTGAGGAACTAGCGACCTGTTATTTGCTATTCTCCAAGTCTTACCTTTTTGCTTCGAAGCCAGTTCAGGACATGGCATGAGCGGTGCCTGGCGATTCCGGCCGGTTACCTCTCTACAACCTCAGCAACCCACGCCGGGCGGCGTCGGCAACGGCTTCCGTACGGCTAGTGACGTTCATCTTGGCGAAGATCGCTTTCCCGTGCGACTTGACCGTGCCTTCGCTAATGAAGAGGGCTGAGGCAATTTCTTTGTTACTTTTTCCTTGCGACATCAGCTTTAAGACTTCGATCTCGCGCTTGCTCAAGGTTTCTCCCCTGACGCGATCCGCCAGCTTGGCTACGAGATGGACCGGGACAGAGGTTTCACCGGCGTGGACCCGGCGGATGCTATCCATCAATGCTTCCCGCGGTACGTCCTTTAAGAGATAACCCTTCGCCCCGGCTTGGATGGCCCGATAAATATCTTCATCACCGTCAAACGTGGTAAGAATGATAATGCGGGCTTTTTCGTCAGTGGCACGGATCTCCTTAATCACGTCCACCCCGTCGAGTTCCGGCATCCGTAGATCGAGCAGCGTCACATCTGGTCTGTGCTCATTCCAGAGTTCCACCGCTTCACGACCGGTCCCCGCTTCACCAACCACAGTCATATCCGCTTTGTTGCGCCGAATCATCGAAACCAAGCCCTCTCGCACGACACCGTGATCATCCGCGATAAGAACGCGAATGCGGGGTTTTGGAGACGGTCTGCTCGAGCGCTCGCTATCAACTGCTTTCGCAGAGCCACTACCTTTGGATTGGGGTGCCCCTTTGGGCTGGGTATTCATGACCTGCCCTCCACATCCTGGCTTCCATTTCCCGGATCTAGCTTCGAGTGCGGCGTCAGCCGGTCGATTGCATCTTTCGGCAAAATCACCGTTATCTTCGTTCCTCTGCCGGGTGAGCTTACTATTTTCAATTCACCCCCCATCTCGTGGACTCGTTCGCGCATACCGGTAAGGCCGACGCCATCATGGCGCTCTGTGACTTCGAACCCATTACCATCATCACAGAGTTCCAAACGAATTTCTTTTGCGTCAGAGGTTAAGCGGGTCCGAAAATGCTTGGCGCGAGCATACTTCAGCGTATTGCTCAAAGCTTCTTGGCCAATGCGTAGAAGGTTCTCCTGCCAGACTGGCGGCAGCACGGGTATTTTGCCTTTTGCTGCAAACCTTGTCTCAAGCGTCGTTGCTACAGTAGTGCTCTTAACGATGCCTTTGAGCGCGAACCAAAAGTCGTCCTGCTCCAGAATTTGAGGTCGCAACGCGTGCACTGACCTACGCGCTTCGCTTAAACTGCTTCGAGCCAATTCGCCGGCTCGGCGCAAGTGCCGGTACGTTTCCTTATGGTCAGCGTCGGACATCGCGTACTCGGCGGCTTCCAACTGTACGATCACACCAGTGAAACCCTGAGCGAGGGTATCGTGAACGTCTCGAGCCATTCGATTGCGTTCGGCCAAGACGGCGGCTTGCCGGCTCTGCTCGCCAACCTCGGTGAGCCGGATGGCCAGCATTACCTGATGAGCAAGGGCCTGCATCAACCCAATCTCTTCGGTTCGATAGGGAGCTCGATTAGAATGACGAACCGAGATGATTCCTCTGACCTTTCCACCGACCAAAACGGGAACTGCCAAAAACTTCTTCGTACCCTTTGGCATGAAGTGCTCTCGAAATTGATCGTTTACTCGAGGATCGGTTTCCACATCTTCACAGACTACCGGCCCAGCGGCGAAAAAGAGCTCCTGAATCACCGGATCCTCCTTCCAAGACCGTGGATTCTGCACGGGCGTAGGTAAATCGACGCCGATCTGACTGACGGAGTCGACCACTAGCCGTAAGACGAGTGAGTCAGTCGGTTCATCGAATAACCAAAGGGCCGCGCTTTGGCCATTCAATAGACGGCAGATCGTGCTCAGCATTTTTCCCAGAAACTTTTCCGGTTCCGGTGCGGTCGCCAGGATGTCCAGACTGTACGTGAGCGCCTCCACCTGGCCGCGGGTCACCTGCTCCGATGCTCGAAGCGCTTCCTCAGCTCGTTTGCGCTCGCCATAGAGGCGAGCGTTTTGCAGGGAGATGGCCGCTTGCGATGCCAGCAATTTCAAGACGTGAATGCGATATGAGGTGAACGCAAGCGTTGTAAGATTGTTCTCCAGGTAAAGGATTCCAACGACCTCATCCTGCCGGACGATTGGCATGCATAGGACCGATTTCGGGCGTCGTTGCTTCAAGTACTCGTCATCTGGAAAAAGATTTCGGGCGGACGTATCTTCCAGCATCACGCCCTCCCGAGTCCTTAAGACGTATTGCAGGACTGATGGTGGAGCAGCCAGGTAGTGCGGAAACACGCGATCAGTGCTAACACCGGGAGAGATGGTTTCCGGGCAAGTCGTGCTCCCGTTTTCGCCAGGTTCTCCTTCCCGATTCGCAGCCCCGATGGAGCTAGACCGGATAGTTGCGCGGTGAATTGACCTCTCAGGCTCTTGTCCGTTAGGGGAATCCGTGGAGGTCGATTTGAGAATAACCTCTACTTGGCCATTGATCGTTGCTGCTTCGGCTTCAAATTGGAGTCTGTTATCCGATACGAGCAGGAACAACCCGCGTTCAGCTCCGGCGTGCTCTACCGCAATCTGCATCAGAGTTTCTACGAGCTTACCGAGGACGATTTCTCCGGAGATAGCCTGCAGTGCCTTGACAACGGCTGCCGAGTCTAAGCTATTGGAGCCGCCATCGATATTTGCGCCCGGCAAGGAAAATACTCGATCCTCGGTTAGACCCGGATACTCGTGATCGATCCGGCGAACTTTGCCTATGGCGCCCCAAAGGGAGTAGCAATAGCGGGCGTTCCTCAGGTAGGTGTAAGCGATCGTCGGCAAACCTCTTCTCAGATAAAACTGGCCGCCAAGTTCATTCGCTAATGCCTCGTGATGCACAAAGCGATTTTCGTGAGCACACCTGAGCGAATTCTCGTAAAGGCACTCAGCATCAAGATCTCTTCCTTCGATTCGAGCGACTTCCGCCTCGATCAGTGCGTCCATGGAGCCGAAATTTTCAGGGCAGTTCTGAGCCCAGGTACTGATTAACTTTCGGTGAACAGCTATCGCGTTAAGACAGTTGATTCTTTCGTCTTCATTTCCGGCGGAGCACAAACCCGCATACGCGAGCGCAGAAAAAAAGCAATACTCTGCGACTTCGAAGAAAGACTGTGATTCCCACCTGAGATGTTGGACCCTGACGGCCGCAGCCACAGCTGCAGAACAGTTGCCGGCGTAAAAATAAATCTGCAATTTCCGCATCCAATGGCGGAATTTAGCGGCGCTCAACTCGGGATCGCTTTCGAGATGTTTTTCAAACGCCTGTTCGTCTAAGTCCGGCCCGTCAAAGCTACCCATATTGCCGGTGAGGCCCAGAAGGGACCGAATGTATGCTAGCTGTGAGCTGACGAGGTCGGCAACCATCCCAAAGCCGATTTTCTTGGCAAACTGTAGCGCGGTTTCTGCCTCGTTCTGTACTTTAATCAGCGGCTCCCCACTGGCTAAGAGGTTGGCCAGCAAGTTTGAGCGATTATAACTCGCAAAAGCCAAGTCACCGGCTTCCGGTGCTGTGGTGGAGGCGAGCCGTAGCCATTCACGTCCATGCTTCAGATGGCGATTCCATGGATCAATGTGATGCCCAAAGCAGGTGTACACGCGAGTCCGGAAGCGGTCGGAGCCGAGCTTATCGAGGAGTCTTAGACTGAGCTTGCCAAAACGATAGCCGGTGTGGTAGTCACCAAACCGCGAACCCAAGGTTCGAGCGGGTACGGCGTAGGCATAACAGGACGCATCGCTATTGCCATATTTCAGGCTGAGGTTCACCATGCGAGCAGCCAACAGATCGCGCAAATTGTGGACGGTGAACCAAGATGGCGACACCGCCGCGGTGAGTGTTTCCAGTACAGCTTTGATAGCCGGATCTGTCATTGGCGGCAAATCGACCAGATCCTCGATGGCACGGTCTCCTAACTGCATCCAAATCCGCTCGTATTCCTGCTCAATCTCCTCGGGTGTAGGATCGAGAGGGCAAGCGAGTCCAACGAATTGCAAGCACTCAAAGCAAACCTCAATGGCGCGGCGAGAACTTTTTGACGTCATGTAGAGCACTACCCGTAAACGGGCGACGGCAATTCGATCCTCGAAATTCTGGGCCAGAACCGATAGTCTCAACAGTCGTTCGTCCGCCGCTGTCAGCTGCCCCGTTAATAACTCGCACTCGGCAAGATTGAGCCCTACCGTGAAAGCCGTTTCGTATTTGGACCGGCGGTCCAATAATTTGTTGCTAACCGTAAAATAAGATAGCGCGGAAACATGCGCTGCAGCTGCCTTGGCTCGCTTGCCTGCCACGAGATTCAGTTGGAGCAATCGGTTCCGCTCTTCCGCAGATTGAACGTGTAGCCGTCCACGATTGAGTTGGTTTACAATTTCGAAGATGGCGTCCTCTACTTGATTCGCTGGCAAATGCTCGATCAGGAGCCTCCCAATTCGCAGGTGCTCCATTGCTCGGTCAGCCTCCGGAATGCGGTTGTAGGCAGCCTCTTGCACCCGGTCGTGAGTGAATTTTACAGAATCCAGCTGCCGCACGACCAGCCCTGCGCGGATGGCTTCGTCAATGGCTACGTCCAGCAACTGCTTTGATAGCTCGCTCGCAATGCCGATAGCCGAGGTCGTTGCCCTAGTTCCTAAACAAGCGAGTTGTTTTAGAACCTGCTGAGTCGGGGCGGTAAGGCCATCTAATTTATCAACTACCAGACCGTCGATATTGCGAATAAAATCTTTGCTGCCGATTAGCTCAAGATTCCAATCCCATGCAGGTATTGCCGGATCAAAAACGACTAGCTTTTCTTCCACGAGTGCTTTGAGAAACTGATTAACAAAAAAAGGATTACCGCCGGTCTTTTCGCAGATGAGTTGCCCAAGTAGCTTGGTGCGCCCACTCTCGGAATGAAACGAATCGTCGAGGAGAGCGGTAACGTCGGGAACCACGAGCGGTGCTAGCGGCAGTTCGCGCACCGTCACCCCAGCACCACGGAGCTTTTCTAGCGTCTGGTTGAGCGGATGCAAAGAATTGATTTCCGCGTCTCGATAGGCACCGATGAGCAGAAGGTGACGGACCTCCGGATCGGTCATCAAGTGATCGAGCAATCCCAAGGTTCCAGCATCCGCCCACTGCAGATCATCAAGAAACAAGACAAGCGGATGCTCTGGCCGCGCGAAAACGCCGACGAATCTTCGAAAAACTATCTTGAACCGATCTCGTGCATCCTGTGGCGGAAGCTCAGGAACAGGGGGTTGTTTGCCGACGATGAGGTCGAGCTCAGGTAGCAAATTGCCGATCAATCGAGCATTGCCGCCCAACGCCCCGGTTATCCGATCTAGCCATTGTGTGACCTTAGTATCACTCTTACTCAGGATCTGGCGGACGAGCGTCTCAAAAGCCTGAGTAACGGTTGTATAAGGGATGTTTTCCTTATATGGATCGAACTTTCCTGATGCGAACAGACCGCCAAACGCCACACATTGCCCGGACAAATGATTCACAAGTGCAGTCTTACCGATGCCGGAGGAGCCCGACACCAGCAGCAATTCCGGTCTGCCATCAGAAGCAACCCGCTTAAATGCCGAGACTAATGTCTGTATTTCTGAATCCCTGCCGTACAGCTTCTCCGAGATCAGATGCTGTGGCGGAACGTCCCACATTCCGAGTGGAAACGGTGCGATCAGCCTGCCCGATTCCAGCGTCTCAAGACACTTCTTCAAGTCTTTCTCCACGCCCGTAGCAGTCTGATAGCGATCCTCCGGCATTTTTGCGAGGAGCTTCATGATAATGGCGGAGAGTTGGTCGGGCACAGCTATTGCCCGTTGGCTCGGCGGCATTGGCTGAATGGCCAGATGGCCGTGAATCCATTCCATCGGATCCTTGGCCGTGAATGGAAGCATTCCGGTGACCATTTGGTACAGCATGACTCCGAACGCGTAGAGATCGCTTCGAGAGTCGGGCGACCGGTTCATGCGACCAGTCTGCTCCGGCGCCAGGTAAGCCAAATTCATACCGAGTGGCTCTGGAGCTTCCGACCCTTCGCTGCTCGAACCCAGCGCTATATAGGCGCCTACTAACCAAGTGTTTCCGGTGTCGAGATCGATAAAGACACTATTGGGATCGAGTTTCCTGTGAATGAAGCCGACGGCATGGAAACGACTAAGGGCAGACGCCATGCCGATCCCAAGTCTCAAGGCCAGTTGTAATTCCAGCGGACGGCCCAGTCTCTTTTCAAGAACGGTTCCACCGGGATCTTCCAGCAGGAGTGCCGGGCGTCCGTTCTGCCATACGACCATTGTCGGTCGAGCGAACCACGCTGAATCCAAGCTCTCACGGAGTGAATGCAGGTATTCGAGTCTTCGGATGATAGCAGGCGAGGGCCGCTCGGAAGTGGGCGCTAGTGTTAACCGAGGTTCAGAACCGCCTGGTGTCGCCTCACGAGAGAGGATGAAGTCTGCATCTTCCCATATCTTCTGAAGTGACGACCAATTCGTCTTACTCACACTAAGGCCTCATTGTTCTCCGGTGTTGTGCGGCTACGCGCTGCTCCTGAGAATAGGCATTACGTTAGATCGCATAGACACCGAATTCCAGCCGTGGAGATGTTTTCATACCTTTACCATCAGTCAATGCCACCATGCGCGGCGAGAGCCTGTCCTAAGGGACAGGTGGATACTTCTGCCTCGGCGCCGTTACCGTTTGGCATGAGTAAATTCCAGCTTCGGAGACGCAATGGGTACTAAGACTAATAGTCTAGACGTCCCGCTCGTATCGATTGTTGATGATGATCTTTCGGTGAGGCGATCCGCCAGAAGACTCCTTCGCTCGGCCGGATTCCGGGTGGAAGCCTTTGCATCGGCCGAAGAGTTTCTAACTTCCGGACGAGCCGAGGAGGCCGCCTGTCTCATCCTCGATCTGCGGATGCCGGGCATGAACGGTTTGCAGTTGCAGCGTCGGGAGCGCCGTGATCGCCGGCAACGCCGGGAACGAAGCTGCGGGCTAGCGGAATATCTTGTTCAGGAAGGAGCCAGTAACCAATTCAGCGCCTTCAGAAAAACCTCTAAGTGAGCTTCAACGCAAGATGCTCGCGAAGCGGCACTGTTAAGCTGTTTCCTGAATCGTCATATTCGCTTACACCTCTTGACGGGTGGGCCGGAACGGCTTGGAGCCTATCGAGCCGCCGGGCTCCCAATACCAGTTTGGCACCGTCACGGGCAAGACGCCGAGCGGCGGCTGCTCCCAATCCGCTGCTCGCTCCGGTAATGACGATGACCTTGTCCTTAATGTTGTCGCTTACATCGTTCCTCAACGGTCAACCAGCTTCTGCATATTTTCGGGATAACGCGCACCTTGCACTTCGACCTCGGAAAGGGCGTCATGGATGTTGTGCAGATCTTCACCGCTCAACTCGATGTCAGCGGCTCCGAGGTTCTCTTGCAGCCGATGCAGCTTCGTGGTGCCGGGAATTGGAACCATCCAAGGCTTCTGGGCCAGTAACCAGGACAGCGCTATCTGTGCATGGGTAGCCCCCTTCGTGGCCGCAATCTCGCCGAGCACGTCCACCAACTTTCGGTTAGCCTTCCGGGCCTCTGCGCTAAAGCGAGGGACAAGGTTGCGGAAATCGTTGCTGTCGAATTGAGTATTCTCGTTGATCGCACCCGTCAGGAAGCCTCTCCCCAGAGGGCTAAATGGAACGAAACCGATGCCGAGCTCTTCGAGCGTCGGTAAAATTTCCTGTTCTGGTTCGCGCCACCACAAGGAATATTCGCTTTGGAGAGCTGTAACCGGCTGAACCGCGTGAGCTCGCCGGATAGTTGCCGTCCCAGCTTCGGACATCCCGAAGTGTTTCACCTTACCCTCCCGGATCAGGTCCTTCACGGTCGCCGCCACGTCCTCAATCGGGACGCTCGGATCAACGCGGTGCTGGTAGAATAGGTCGATGCGATCGGTCTTCAGTCGTTTGAGAGACTCATCGGCAACCTTTCGGATGCGTTCAGGCCGACTATCCGCGCCGTTTGCCGGAACACCTTCCTTGAATCCGAATTTGGTGGCGATAACCACCTGATCACGCATCGGGGCAAGGGCTTCTCCGAGAAGTTCCTCATTGGCAAAGGGGCCGTAAGCCTCGGCCGTGTCGAAAAAGGTCACTCCCAGATTGAAAGCCGACCTGATCAACTTGATGGCATCTTGTTTTTCGGTGGCGGGACCATAGGCGACGCTCAAGCCCATGCAGCCGAGTCCAATAGCCGAGACTTCCAGATTACTTTTTCCGAGTGTTCTTTTTTTCATTGTGGTCTGTTTTTCGTGAGAATTGTTTTCAGGATTTGAGCGAAGCCATATCGGTGATGAAGGTGTAACTCACGTTCTTTGCGCATGATGAATGCCGTCTTCGACATTTCGCCAGCACATGGATTTAAGTCCAAGGCCATGATAGGATCCGCTCCGCGGTTCATTTCGATTGCTGACCAAGAGTACACCATCTCAGAGTGAACCCGGTATAACGATACTCGATGGCCGGTTTCCAAGTCGGTTACGAGGACGCGTCTCACTCTAGCCGCGAATACAAACGGCATTTTGGTGATCCCCCTATCCGCGACATCCAAAACCTGCGCACATCCACTTTTTCTGGCGCGGCGGCATGAGCCGAAGTTTCGGGACGACAAGAGCAGCGAACTTGCCAAGAATCGAGGTTTTGCAGGAGTTCTGTCGGCTAGGGACAGGTCAACTGTTTTGGTTGCCACGTAGCCGGTACGCCTGAACACGTGCCGTCAATTGGTTCGCAAAATAGCTGACCTGTCCCCTTTGTTCTCCCTACTTTTGATTTTGCAAGAAGACTCGAAGCCGCGAAGGCATCCGATACACTACCGGCTACTGGCTATTCTTTGATGACCACCTTATCGGCAAGGCGGAATTTACCCCCGATTTTATAAGTCACTTCCACTTGAGCGCCCTTCTTCAGGTCGCTCCAGGAAGCGTTCTTAGCACCCACCAAATAGACCGTTTTCTCTGTCGTTTTATAGATCCAATCCCTTTTACCCCCATGGCAAGTGAAAGTATGCGTTGTGTCATCGACCGACGCGACCACCCCGGGTGCCTTGAGCCAAGCCGCCAATCCAGCCGCTGTGAGAGTAGTTGGCTGACCTGAGGTAAATAGAAGAGCTAACGTGAGGGCGAACGTCCCCAAACACGCGTTACGCAATCTCTGCATAGTGGAAGGGATCATGGGTTTCTTATTTAGTAAAAACATCCAAGATAAGCAAGCTGTTAGGCAAGAGGACGTAGCCCGGCTTGTAGAGCCGCCTCAGAAAGGTCTATATTTCCCGCCACAGATAGCGGAACGCCTACTAAGGGACAGGTCAATTATTCGCGACGAAGAGCGTCGAAGCTGGCCTATTGACCTGTCCCCAGTACGGTTCCCATAGTGAATGCTGAATGGCTCAAACAGTCCGACTGCTGCCGCGCCACAGAAATCTGCGGCTTCAGTGAATGCATCTCGCTTAGCGGGATTCACGCAGGTAAGCACTAGGTTGTTAGTCGCAACGTGGAGGCGAAGCCCAAATTCCGGCGACTCCATGTCACATCCGTTCGGGTTGACGCTCGTTGGCATAAAGCCATGCTTTTCTCTGACGATCGACATGAACTCATCGCAGCGGTCGAGATAGCGGTAGGCGCCATCGAAGACTTGATCGAACTGAAACTGCCACACCGTCCAGTCACTCATCGATTTTGATCATCCCTAATGTAATAGGATTGTCTACCTTCGAATTCTGTCCATTCCGCGCATTTCTTCGACGCCATTCGTTCGCCGACGCACGTCCAAAAATTTTTTAATGGCAGCATTCCGGCAGCAGGCTGAGGCAATTCAACCATTCCGAAAAAAAAGCTACGCTGTAAGACACTCTGGCCCCAAGCGTTTGCACCCGGCGTGATTCGAACACACAACCTTCTGATCCGTAGTCAGATGCTCTATCCAGTTGAGCTACGGGTGCGACAGGATGGGAAGGGTACCGCGCGAGTATACAAAGTCAAGGAAGAGGAGTACAAGGAGAAGGAGTCAGGATCCAGGAGCCAGGAGGCGGATGGGTCGATCGCGTCCGGGCGCTATAGGCTGCCTAAGGACTGAGGCGTGAAAACTGGAAGGGGAGAAGGATCGAGGGCGAGGACGGTCTGCCCACCTAGCCCCGACCAAGGCGTCACGCCGTCGACTTTACCGCTCATGGGGGTATTATCAGCGGGATGACCTGTCGCCCGTTCCGGCGATAAATCTTAAAATCGCTATCGGTAGTGAAAACGATGGCTGCTTCATCTAATTCGGTCATGCGGACCAGACAAGCATCTGCCAGGCTGCGGTAGCGCCGAATTCGGCGCACGGTTTCCGCCAGCTGACTTGTGAGCGTAAAAGATACCTGAATCACACCGCGCTGAAGTAAGGCGTAAAGAGCCTCGGTGCCTCCCGGTATCGCTTCGAGCAAAAAGTGGCTTTCGGAAATGACGGCTTCGCAGGTGGAAAATGGTTTAGTCGCTGACTCAAAATGCGCTCTCGCCCAGCTATGATGTTGATCGCGGCTGCGCAGGATGGCCACGATAGGCCCGCTATCGATCAGCACGGTTCTTGCCATAGGATTTCAAGTGCGTCTTGTTCGACGAAAGATCCGCTGGCAGAGAATCTAACTTAATCACCAAGTCTTCGACCTGGACCCATAGCGATCCGCGGGCTTTGCCAACGCGCACTTTGGCCAATCGCTCACGAACGACCTGCGACTTAGTGATGTTACGCACCCGGGCCTCGTTGGTAATTTCAGCAAAAAGGTCTTCCGGTATTTTGAGCGTCATCGTCTTCACCTCGACAAGGTATTACCAATCTGGCAGGGTGACAATACCGGCTATGAGGAGGAGTACAGGAGTACAGGAGTTCAGGAGTTCAGGAGCTAGGAGCCAGGAGGCGATGAGTCGATAGCGTTGCTCGGTATAGCCAGCCGCTCGTTTTCGAGGACGACGACGAGGACGATTTTTTAGCCGTCCCAGGCGGCGTTTTGGAGAACGATACGATAACCGTCGGGGTCTTCGAAAGTGAGGCCCTGACGGTCCCAATAGGGATTGAAGGAAGTGACTGGATCGAACCCGGCAGCTTGCATTGCGTGAACGGCGTTTTCCCAGTCTGTGCTATTGGGGATATAAAAGATCAACAGATGATCCTGAGTGGGAGCCCGGCCGGCCGAGTGACCATGGGCCTGGGTGAACTCGAAATGATAGGGTGCACCGGACCGGCCTAGCATGACGCCGTCGAATCCATCGTGATTCTCGAACCGATAGAGAATTTCTAAACCTAAGCCGTCCCGGTAAAATCCGATTAGCGCCTCGAGATTATCGGTGGGACGAGCGACGCGGAGTTTCGGGAACTCGGACATAACCAAGACCAGAAAATGTTCACGCAAAGGCGCAAAGACGCAAAGGGCAGAAAAACAACCATGAACCAGCCGTGAATCGACACGAATTGAGAACCAAACTTTCAACCACAGCCCAGAAATTCTCCAGGGTGAAATGGACGCAGAATAGGCACTTCGCCTTGCCTTTCCACCAATCACGAATCACCAATCACTTTCCACCTCCCCTTTGCGTCTTGGCGGCTTTGCGTGAGATTAGGCTTTGGCTATGCGTTACCTGGTTAAGGCTTGCTTGAAACCCGGGCGTGAATCGGCTCTAGCCCGAGCGATCGATGAAAAGACATTGGGGCAAGGGTCCATAGCCGGAGATGAATATCTCTGGGATATGGATCACGCGCGAGTGGACGGCAATCGTACAGTAACTTGGGTTGAAGTCTGCTTCTGTCGGACACCACTGGCCGAGGAACGACCTTATTGGGAGGAATATTTCGAGCTTCTGAGCGTGACCGACGCACACGCGCGTAAGAATTGTCGGGACTTGAATGGAGAAGAACCATGGGCGTGTTCAGAGTGCGATTGTACGAAGAAGCTAGAGGAGCGCTTGGCTAAAAAAGGCGACGCGTTTCTTAATCAGCTCAAGGTCTCCGTCGGCCGGGCGACTTGTCCTTCATAGCTTTAGCGAAGGAGGAAGCGAGGCACGCTCTACGAGCGAGGAATCGCGGTAGCGATCATCAGGCCCCAGATCAGTCCGAAACGCTTCCTATGGGCGGATCTAACTTCAAACCCGACTGACTCCAACAGACGATGAAGTTCGCCTTGGGTATAACAAGACTCGTAACCTGGTTCGATCCGTTTGAGGACGAGGTCGAACAAGCGGCACATCAGATAATCCTTGCACCAATCGAGAATCACCACGGAGCCGGTTGGCTTCACCACGCGGCGTATCTCCAGTAAGGCGGCAGCAGGCTCGTTGAAATAGTGGAACGCGCTCGCGGACACGATCAGATCAAAACTGGAATCCGAGAATGGCAGCGTCGCGGCGTCAGCCTGATAAAAAGTGGCATCCGGAAAGGCCCCGCATTTCTGTCGTGCTAGCTCCAACATACCCTCGGAAAGATCAACGCCGACAATCGATTGTTCTGGATGCTCGCGCAAAAGCAGCAGTTCGAACTCTCCGGTCCCACAGCCTACGTCCAGGATCAGGGACGACGGTGGAATTGAAACCCATGATCTGAGAAACGTTAACGTCGCGCCAATGTATCGGCGCCAACGCTGGTCATACTGGCTGGCCAGCCGGTCATAAGGCGCCGCTTCGTCGTGCATCGATAAGACAATAAAATCTCACGCAGGGCAGACGTCGCCCCATCTCCCCCTTTAGCTATGTCGGCCAGGGCCGCAAAGACGCAAAGAGAGGAGTACAAGGAGTACGAGGAGAAGGAGGCAGAATCCAGGAGCCAGGAGCCGCCAAAAACAACCGCGAATGGATTCGCCCCACCAATCACCTTTCACCTTTCACCAATCACCTCCCAGCCCGCCCCGGACGCCATCCGCCCAGCGCCTCCTGGCTCCTAGCTCCTGGATTCTGACTCCTTCTCCTTGTACTCCTTGTACTCCTTGTACTTCTCGAACTCCTACTCTTACGTTCTTCGTTCCAAGGCCAGACGGGCGCCAAAGAAGATAAAAACGCCGCCGGTTATACGGTTCAGGACGGTCAAAGTTCTGGGGTGACGCAGCCAGCGCACGAGAGGTCGAGTGGCGAAAATGAGAGCGGTAAACCAAACGATGCCTTCGGCAGCATGGATCAAGGCAAGCAAAGCGCTGAACCCAATAATATTCACGTTGCTCGGAATGAATTGAGGGAGAAACGTGACATAGAATACGCCGACCTTTGGATTCAGCGGATTGGTGAGGAGACCTCGAATGAACCAACGCGAGTCACCTTTTGAGCGAACCGCATCGGTGGAGGGGTCCAACAAAGCCGGGGCTTCACGCTGAAACAGCAGGCGTACTCCAAGGTAGCAGAGATAAATCGCACCCAGGATTCTGACGATCTGATAAGCGAGATTCGAGACGGCGAATACCGCGCCTAGACCGGCCGAAACCAGAAACCCCCAGACGAGGCAACCCGTGCAGATCCCCAAGCCGGCGAACATCGCGCGGCGAGGACCTTCCACGGTCGCGGTTCGTAACACCAGCAAGGTATCAAGCCCAGGCACGATCGTCAGAAGGCCAGCGGCGCCCGTGAAAGCCAATAAAGCGGTCCAAACAGTCACGAAGAAATCTCACGCAAAGACGCAAAGGGAAGAAAAAAAGCGAATAGCCGCGAACGAAGAAAAGAAATACCCTAACCGCAGATGGACGCAGATAAAAAAGCTCAGGGCCGGTCATAGTTTGCGCCGTCCAAGGTGCTTGCCTTTCACTTTTCACTTTTCACCAATCACCCTCCTCCGCGCGTTACGAGATCGGAGAAGTAATACCGCAGGTATTGGCCTGACTTGATGGTATCGATGAAGGTGGCGGGTTGTTCTCGGGTTCCGACCATGCATCCGTGAGCGGTCGATACCGATGCGTGCGACGAGACCAGTTGCTGGGCGAATTGATCAGCGGACGGATCTTTCAGCCAATAAAGTCCGACCACGGCGTAGCATTTCGCCTGACTATTCCCTTTATCCCAGAGCGTACGGAAAAGCTCGGCTTTGTTGGGAGCGGCGGCTAATTCGCGAAACAGTTTATCGCCCGGCGACATCGCTCCCACAATCCCGACACCGCCAAAAGAGAAGTACTCCACTTTCTCCAATGCCGCTAAGGCGGCCGCGGTTTCGCCCCGACTCGTTCCAGGCGCCAGGAGGAAAGCCGACCAGCACAAGCTTAGGACCACAACTCTTCTCAAAGGCTGCATTGCAGAAAAATCGAAGAGAAAATCTCACGCAAAGACGCAAAGACGCAAAGGAAAGCATCTCTCACACAAAGGCACTAAGACACAAAGAGGAGAGACCCCAGGCTTAATATCTGCGTCCATCCGCGTCAATCTGTGGTTAAATTCGTCTTTCCTTTGCGGCTTTGCGTGAGATTTTTGCCCTTTCTCAGCCAGTCAGTTGGCGGATTCGAGGCGTGGGTGCTCCTTCCCAGCTCAGCTCGAAGTGGGCGCTTTGGCGGACTTCTTTGATCAGGGCAGGCCGGAAACAGGCGATACATTCGCCACCTGGTTTTCGTACGCTTCGGTAAAGGATACCGTTAGACCCGCTTTGCAAAAGGGCGGCCGCCAAGCGTTGAGATTGTTCGTAGTTGTCGGGGTCATGGTAAGAAGCGAACTCGCTTTTCGGCGGCCTGAGATCGTGGAATTCGCCCCAGAACCGGGCAACATATTCCCGGTACTGGACCCGGGTCTCAAAAACGCCGACTTCAGCTAACTCTTTGGTTTTATGATAGACAATCTCGGCTTGAGCTGTCTCCAACTCGAATGCCGCATACCAAGCACCGCGGGTTGAATCGTTGAACCGGCCGCCGTCCGGTCTCGGATGACAAAAGGCGGCCATTACTACGGTTGCGTTTGGACCAAAGACCCATTCCTCTTTGGGAATGCCGTAAAGGATGCCGAGCTCTTGTGACACACGATCGTTGGTCCAGGCGTCGAGTTCGAAAACCGCTTCCAAGTCTTCCGGTGAACTCACCTGATCCAGGATCCCGACAGGCGGATAGCGGCTCGGGATAAGCCGGTGGGTCACCTGTCCATGTAACCGGCTTAAGCCGATGTCCTCTAGTTCCATCCGCCGCGTCTGCTATCGAGTAATTTTCGAACCTTTTCTAGGCCACCGATCCCGGTGGTGGTAACGAACTCTAGCGCCGGTTTCCCGCCGAACAATGGATTGTTGTTCGGAAGTTTCATCCAACGATCAGCGAAATCCGGGTAAAGAATATGCAGCGCTTTATAGATACCGATCACCAGCGAAATCCGCAGTAGGGTATCGTAAGAAAGGACCGAGACTTTACCGTTTTGATAATTGTAGAGGGTCGATCGAGCCGGCCAGCCTAAGAGTCCACGTTGCTCCTCAAAAGTGAGATCCCACGTCTGGGCGATATTAAGAAAGGTCCGCATGGCCGGGCCGGAGAGCCGGGCGCGAACCTCAGGTTTAGCGCGATCGGCGAATGGGGTGACGCGCACGTCCAGGGCGTCGATTTCGTCGGTATGATGGGGTTTGTACATCGGCTAGAAGTCCATTATTGGACATATATGCCATATTTGGATGGACCTGTCTAGCTAGGGTTCTAGCGCAATTGAAAGTAAACCGGGACCCGGTAGCTTCCCGTGACATTAGGCCGAAACTGCCAATGCTGTCTGACCCACTCGACCATATAATCACATAGCTCCACAGGACCTTTCTGATCCAGCACCCGTATCTCAAGGATGACGCCCTCTCGTACCGTCATCACGAGCAGCACGCCGGGCAAATAGCCATGTTGAATCTGATAAGCTTTTACCTCCGAGTCGTAGCGACGCGGGAACGGTGGCTTTGGCGCCTTTACGAAGAAGGACCACTCGACGCTCGTCCACGACCCATTTTTCGCAGGAAGTGGCGTGGGCAACGCTCCAGCTTTGAGGACGCGAAAGGAGATCGGTTGAACCACCGTGCCGCTGAAAGCTGGGACGAATTTCCATTGTTGCCGTATCCAACTTTGCACTTCGGACGCTGTGCGAGGCCAATGTTGGACGTCTTTAACGACAACCTCTTTGATCGAACCGTGGGCAGCCGTAATCTGAACCGACAGCTTTACACTTTTTGCGATTCCGGCGGTTTGCTGCAACTCCTTCCAGGCGTCTTGTGAGAGCCTCGGTGTCGGCGCAAGGATTAGATCCGGGTTCACTGCCCGAAGTGTTAAAGCGGAGGACATGAAGCAGACTAGGCCATACAGCCAGTAGATTCTTGCGTTCATCGAGCTGGGTTTTAGCCAATTTCTTCCACTTATTCAATGCTATCGGCCACTATCACGTCGGGTCAGAGTAGCAAGCGCTGGGAGCAGCGGCGGTAGTGGACTTAGTGGACTTAGTGGACTTAGTGGACGGAGTTGACGCAGTGGACCGAGTGGACGTTTTCGGCGGACGCGGGTTGTGGGACCAATCACTGGTCGGTTTTGGCCGGGGGGCTCTGGGCGTTGGATACGCAGTTGCTGTAGTCGGTAGCAGTGAATTGCGTTTCCGAGCAGGCGTAGAATGGCCAATTTTCGGCTGTGATCGGCGAAGGGGCTGAACTCGCGTAATAACCGGCAAAACGCTCCCGAAGACTGGGGTCGGAATGGATAGCGGCTGCCAGCGACTGCAGGTTGCTTGGCGAGAAAGCGCTGTATCCATAAGCACTGGAGAAGCGGTACTCGAGCGCCCATTTTGGATAAACACCGCCTTTCGCCAAATCCAGGTAGTAGGTGGCGATATCGGAGACCTCGCCTGTGTTCAGGTTGTACTGCAAAACCGAAAAGGCCGGGTTATCTCCGAAGATCGGGCTTATGGCCGGCGTAATCCGAAATGCGATGGGCGATGTGTCACCCCCTGGAGTGAGCAGGCGGAAATCGTCCATATGAGTATGCCCGGCGAGCGCGAGTTGCACAATGTTTCCATCTGTCTTCATCAGCTCCAGGAATTGAGCGAAATACCGGCTCTGCCAAAATTCAATCGCCGCTTTACCGGCACCAGCGTGGGCCGACTTGTAGGAGTCGATTCCGGGCGGGATATGCATCACCAGAATCACCTTCTTCCCCGAGATCTTGGCGCGATAGAGGTGCCAGGCGAGCCATTGGATTTCGGCATCCCCTGCATGCGAAGAGTCTGGCTGGAAAATGGCATGGGACCGCGACCACAATACGGTGTTAAGAACTAAGATCTCCTGGTTGGCTAGTGTCGGATGAGGAAGTTCATAAAAACCCGCGGCCCGAAAATCGGCGGCTGCGTCCGGGTGATTTTTTAGCACCTCAAGAGAATCGGCGAGCTTAGCGAGAAAGGGGCCACCCGGAGCGACGCGGTAGTCACCAGACGGTGAGTCGTCGTTTCCCAGAGCGAAGTAAACCGGAACTGGAAAAGTAGTCTGGAGAGTGTGAACGACGAAAAGAGCAGTCTTAGTAGCGAAGTCGGTGAATTGATCCGAAGTGCCGCCAACTTTGAGAAACGCCTGCTGAAAATCGTGCCGCAGATAGTCCCCGGTCGCTATAACGAAATCGACGGAACTCTGCCCGGTAGCTGCGTAAAGCGCGGATTTTATCAAAGGATAGTTCGCATCGTTAGGAGTATGGGCGTAACCAACCTGTTTTGAAAAAGCAAAAATGGGTTCCCAGTCTGAAGCGGGTGTGTCGATTAGCTGCTTGAGGATGCTGGGGTCAGCCAACGGATCGAAGTGCAGATCGGAAAGCAGGAGCGCGTTCCCGCTAGGCACCGGTGGCGAACCCGCGAAAGTTTCCGGCAAACCAGGCAGCCAGAACGAAATCAGGATGACTAGGACAAAGCGGCCAATCTGGTTCATGGCGGAATCAGCTTAACCGCTACAGAACGGTTTAGGCACGAACGAAACCTAGTAACCGTTAATTTACACGAATCGGCCCGAATGATAGACGCTAGTACCTGGTATGGGAAAACCTGTTCACAAAATGAGCTACGACGCTCGCCTATTGACCGGGATCCCGGTGGTGATGGCGGTGGTCGATGCGGGTTCATTTGTGGGAGCCGGACAAGCTCTGGGGTTGAGCCAGTCCGGGGTAAGCCGGGCGATCCAACGGTTAGAACAGAGGCTGGGCGCGCGGCTTTTCGAGCGTAACGCTAAGGTCATCCGCTTGACCGAGGCAGGACGACAATTCTGCGAGGAGTTAGTTCCGTTAATGTCTCGTCTCGAGGAAGCAGCGGAAAAAGCGGTCCTTGCGTCCACCAGCGTCCGGGGACGGCTTCGCGTCAATGTTGATCCCACGTTTGCTCGCCTGGTCCTGGTTCCACGAATCAATGTTTTTCTAACGGCGCACCCCGACCTTCAGGTCGAACTGGTGGTCAGGGACTCAATTGGAGATTTAATTGGAGAAGGATTTGATGCGGCGGTGCGTTTTGGAGAACCGGCCCCTTCTTCGTTGATCATCCGCCGCCTCCTTCAAGTCCGAGTCCTGACTTGTGCTGCTCCGGCTTATCTTCGCCGCCGCGGTCTCCCCAAGTCGCCCCCTGATCTCGCCAGGGAAAAACACGAGTGCTTATTATTTCGCGACCCGGCATCGGGTACGCCGTTCCCTTGGGAGTTTCATCACGGCAAGAAGATAGTCAGGGTACCGGTCACGGGCCGGTTAATTATAAACGACGCGTTGACTCACTTGGAAGCTTGTCTGGCCGGCTTGGGTGTCGCCCAAGTGTTCGAACTGGGGATCGAATCCCTGCTCAAGACCCGGAAACTAATCAATCTTTTCCCCGACTGGTCGGACGAAGTCTTCCCGCTCTACGTTTACCACACCTCCCCGCATTTCGTGCCGGCTAAACTCCGAGCTTTCCTCGATTTCCTGGCGACGCTCATTTAAAACCGCTACCGCGGATCCATTCGTGGTTGATGATTTCTGATCATTTTTTAAATGATCAGAATGCGTTTTTAGCAACCATCGCAGTCGGTTACAGTTTGCCATGGACAGCATGAATCGACGCATCGCTTTGATTACCGGTGGGAACCGGGGTCTGGGGCTGCAGACGGCGGTCGAATTGGTTACCCGGGATGTCGACGTAATTCTTGGGTGTAGAGACTATAAGCAAGGGCAACGGGTTGCCCTGGATTTACGCGGGCAAGGGCATCAGGCCAAGGCGCTCCAGCTCGATGTCGCTGATCAAGCGACTCATCAGGGCGTGTATGACTATCTGGAGAAGCAATATGGCCGGCTGGATATCCTGATTAACAATGCCGGCGTCTGGAAAGAGAGCGCCACCTCCAGCAGTCCGCTTCCCGGCAACAATCGGACCAGTACCCTCCCCTCTGAAATTCTTAGGGAAACCTTCGAGACCAACTTTTTCGGGACGGTGGCATTGACCCAGAAATTGTTACCGCTCATCCGCAAATCGGCTGCAGGCCGGATTGTCAACGTGTCGAGCATCATGGGTTCTTTGACGCTTCATTCCGATCCGAAGTCGCCGATTTATTCGTATAAAGTCTTTGCGTATGACACTTCGAAAGCGGCGCTAAATTCGTTCACCATTCATCTGGCTCACGAGCTACGCGACACCGCCATCAAAGTGAATTCAGCGCACCCTGGTTGGGTCAAGACGGAGATGGGTGGCGAAGGAGCCGATCTCGAGATCTCGGAAGGCGGTAAGACAAGCGCCTGGCTGGCGATGTTGCCTGACGATGGGCCTACTGGGGGCTATTTTCATATGGGCCAGCCGCTGCCTTGGTAGCGAGGGGGCAAGTCCACTAATCCAAAGCTCCAGTACTTCGTTACTCCACTACTCCAACCCCATCGAGGACGAGGAAGACGACGAGGACGAGTACGAGTAGGAGAAAGGTCAACGAAGAAAGGTATCCACACAATGTATACGGTAATGGGAATCACAGGTCAGGTCGGCGGCGCTATAGCGCGGGCGTTGTTAAAGGACGGAAAAAAGGTGCGAGGAATTGTCAGGGATAAAGCCAAGGCGGCAGCCTGGGAGAAGGAGGGAGTTGAATTGGTAGTAGCACTAGGGGAAAGCGAAGCAGATTTGGAAGCGGCTTTTGACGGTGCCGAAGGCGTGTTCGCGATGGTTCCACCTTACTTTGCGCCGGCGGCGGGTTATCCGGAGGCTCAAGCTGTGGCAAGCGCCCTACGTCAAGCCATCGAAGCAACCCGGCCTGGACGGGCCGTCTATCTTTCATCGGTGGGCGCGCATCAGCAAAAAGGATTGGGTCTCATCACTCAATGCCACATCCTGGAACAGGAATTGGCTAGGTTATCCTTTCCCAATGCCTTTATTCGAGCGGCTTGGTTTATGGAGAATTTCCAATGGGACGTCGTTTCTGCGAGGGACCAAGGAGTGATCGCGGCATTTCTCGATCCGTTGGATCGACCGTTCCCGATGGTGGCAACCGACGATATCGGCCGGCTAGCGGCTAAGACGTTGCAGCAGGACTGGACCGGCAATCGTTATCTGGAGTTGGAAGGGCCGCGTCGCTATTCCCAGCTCGATGCAGCCGAAACCTTCTCTCGCCTGTTGAACCGCCCGGTCACAGCCAATCGGATTCCGCGCGAAAAATGGGCTGCCATCTTCGAAGGACTCGGAACCGCTCCGGATCGGACTGCTCCCCGGATCGAGATGCTGGATGCATTTAACTCCGGTTGGATCGATTTCGAAGGGACCGGTACGGAACAGGTCCGCGGAACTCGCACGCTTGAGGAGGTGTTCGGGGAATTGATCGGGAAAGCCGGGTGAGTGTCGGCGAACGGGCGAACGGGCGGAGACGTTGCGGTCCGTGGTTGATACGCTGATCGTAGCGTAAGATGCTGACGATTCGTGAGGCTCGCTGTCCGGAGGATGCGGATGCGGTTTGGACAATTCTGGAACCGGTGATTCGTGCGGGAGAGACCTACGCTTTGGCTCGCGATTTGACCTGCGAAGAAGCCCTGAACTACTGGTTCTCCGACGGTCACGTCGTTTTCGTGGCGGAGGATGAGGGACAGCTCGTTGGGACCTACTTTTTACATCCCAATCAAAAGGGAGGTGGTTCCCACGTGGCGAATTGCGGTTATATCACGGCGCCGGCTGCTTCTGGTCGGGGGGTCGCTCGGCATATGTGCAGCCATTCACTTGAGTACGCCAAGAGCCGAGGATATCGGGCGATGCAGTTCAACTTCGTTGTTAAAACTAACGAAAGAGCAGTACGCCTTTGGGAGAGTCTTGGGTTCAGCATTGTCGGGACTTTGCCGGAAGCATTTTTGCACCCGGTTCAGGGCTATACGGATGTGTATGTGATGTATCAGATGTTGTGAACAAGGCGCCGCGGATCGTCTTCGATTGCGGCGCGCCGGATTCGAGCCGACCCAAGGCTTACCACCTCGCGGTTTAAATTTCTTTTGCGTTCTTTGCGATCCTTTGCGGCTATTCCAGTTTTCGGCTTGGCTTCGCTGACGTGGCTGGTCGGCAATCTCGCCAAGCGCTGGACAAATGCGACACGCACGGCGTGGCTCGAATCCGGCGCGGTTTAGCATTTGAGAGAAACAACATCTTGGGCGCGCCGAGACCCGCCGTCGCTAGGCTATGGCGCGGCCCTGCCCTAAGGTCGGATAAGCGATCGATACAGGCCGCGACGAAGCTTCAGCGTAGTCGGGTTCTCGCCCTTGTACCGTGATGGGTTCTAGATCACCGCTCGCCCAACCCGATTTTCCGTGCGTTACTGAAAATTTAAAACAAGAGCGACGCCTGGCGTCAAGAGGGCGGTCGCACATCACGTCCACACTATGGAATTATCCGCCTGGCTTGAAGCACTATTGCCGAAGGAGTTCATCCAGAAGGTCTTTCGTCTCCTGCCCAATCCGACGTTCGAACGGCGCATGCGCTGGGATCTATTTAAGAGGCCGGACTATGCCTACGGGGTCTATCGAGCTGCGCTGACCGCCGATGCGTTAGGCATCAAAAAAATTAGCGCCATCGAATTCGGAGTCGCTGCCGGCAACGGGTTACTAGCGCTCGAAGAAGTGGCCAGAGAAGTGAGCAGCCATACCGGCATCGGTGTTGACACCTACGGTTTCGATACCGGTGCGGGCATGCCGCCGCCGGTCGATTACCGGGATAATCCGTATCTTTGGCAAGCCGGCTTTTTCCAAATGGATAAAGAAGCCTTGGTTAGCCGGTTACGCCAGTCGCAGCTGATCTTGGGTGAATTCAGCGAAACGGTGCCGCATTTTGCTCAGCAGTATCACCCGGCGCCTATCGGTTTTATTTCTTTTGATGCCGACTATTACTCATCAACGGTTACCGCCTTCAGGTTGCTAACCGAAGACCACGCTTATTTTTTACCGCGGGTCCTGTGTTATTTCGACGACATGATCGGCGGCGATTGGGAATTACACTCCCCATACGCCGGCGAACTTTTGGCGATTGAAGAGTTTAATCAACAGAACCCCAAGCTGAAGATCGCCAAGATCAATGGCATGGCTCAGAAACGAGTGGTCCCTAATTGGTGGCACGCGTTGATGTACGCCCATCACCGGTTCGATCACCCGCTCTATAATCAACACGTCTTCCCCGATAAGAACTGGCAACTCAAACTGGAAACGTAAGCCAAGCCGAAAACTGGAATAGCCGCAAAGGATCGCAAAGAACGCAAAAAAAAAGATTTAACCGCGAATGGACGCGAAGTTAGGACACGAATAGACGCGAATAGAAAACCTTTGAACCGCAGATGGACGCAGATATTAAGACTAAGGCCTTTGTCCTCTTTGTGTCTTAGTGCCTTTGTGTGAGAATGCTTTTCTTAACGTCTTGGCGTAAGGTTTAGCGGGTCTGCGGAGTTGGTTCGCGTTCCAGGGTGAGACAATAGTCCGTAAATCCCATTGCTCTCCAAAAGGCGATGGCGGTTTGGTTATGGCAGAGGACGGCCACCGTGATCCGTTTATCTTTGGGCCAGATCTCAGAGTGCAGTATGTTGATGCACTGGCGGCCAACACCGCTTCGCCGGTGGCAGCGTTGCACGAAGAACTGGCGGAGATAGAGATGATCCGTCTCCTCCCGAAACAGCGCGTAGGCCAGGATCTTTCCATCTTCCTCAAAAATCGAGACTCGGTAGCCGGTTTCGAACAACTGCTGGAAGCGCTTGACCAACTCCGGAATCGTCATGCGATTGCGATGGCCCTCGTCTTGGATCAGCTGATGGTTAAGCAAACCGAGGGTTTGGGCATCTTCCGAGGTAGCCAGACGGTGGTGCATCACGAACAAAAGATTTAAACGCGAATGGATCCGTCGTCGCTGAGCATTTACCGAGAAGCCGCGTTCCGTCTGAAGCTATGGCGGACAGGCTGCGAAGCTAGGACACGAATAGACACGAATAAAAAAACAAAACCTCAACCGCAGATGGACCAGCCGTCGTCCCGCAGACGCGGGACTATAGCGGGCAGGCACAGATGGACCCAGATAAAAACCAAAAACCTCCAATCCAATCGACATCACACACCCCGTCGATCGCAGTCCACTCAGGTCCACTAAATCCACTAATAGCTCAGCACCCGCCGGCCGTTTCCCTTTGACCAGTGCCCGCCGACTCCTCCAACCTATCTGCGTCCATCTGCGGTTAAAGTTTTTCTATTCGCGTCTATTCGTGTCCATTCGCGGTTAAAGTCTTGTTCTGGTCTGGCGCCTTTTGAAAGTTGCAACTAAATCGCTTGACCAAAGGCGGGCGTTCGAACTAGTGTCGACGCGCTCATGCTCCTTAGCCGGTCTATTCAACGAATCGCTAAGGCGGCCGCAGTAGTAGCCTACTCGAAGGTACGAGTAGCCTAACGCGGGCCGCCCTCGTTGACTATTCTGTACCGGGACAGCTCTCTCCTTCGAGGTGAGCTCGGACTAGTCCAGTCCATCAACCTGTCGGCCCACGCCTCAATTCACATGTAAACCATACACCTACCCATGACCCATGAAACCAACCGCACACGGCAGAAATTTTACTACCGCCGGTACAGGTCTCCCGCAACCCGGAGAGTCTTTGTTTCCACATCCCCCTTCCCGCCCGGCGATGCCGCCATCTTCCAATCGACCCGAGAACAAGAGTCCTTACCCCGGGATCAATATCGGTTCAGCAAGTGAATTGCTGGACTTCCGGTTCGAGGACACGGAAATTCTCCAAGAACGAGAGGAGTAGTCATGACATCCTCAACCTCCCAGGCGACCGAAAATTCAATAACGAAAACCAAGCCTAGCATCTCGCTATCGTCTGACTCCAAGCGATGGCAAGGCGTAGTTAGGCCTTACGCGCAGACTGATGTCGAACGGCTGCGCGGCTCTTTCCGGATCGAATACACACTTGCCCAACGAGGCGCCGAACGGCTCTGGCATCTACTAACTTCGGAACCCCCGGTCACTGCGCTCGGCGCGCTCTCCGGGAACCAAGCAGTCCAACAAGTACGAGCAGGGCTCAAAGCCATTTATTTGAGTGGTTGGCAAGTGGCTGCTGATGCCAATCTCTCCGAACAGATGTACCCGGATCAAAGTTTGTACGCGGCAAATAGCGTCCCAGCCGTCATCCGCCGAATTAACAACGCATTACGTCGAGCCGATCAAGTCGATCATCACGAGGGTCGAAACGACACCTATTGGATGGCGCCAATTGTCGCTGACGCTGAGGCAGGTTTTGGCGGCTGCTTGAATGTTTTTGAGCTGGTCAAAGCGATGATCGAAGCGGGCGCGGCCGGAGTTCATCTGGAAGATCAGCTCGCTTCCGAAAAGAAATGTGGGCATCTCGGCGGAAAAGTTCTTATTCCCACTCAGCAGGCAATTAACAACCTGATCGCGGCCCGGCTGGCCGCCGATATCTGCGAGGTTCCGACTATCTTAATCGCCAGAACCGACGCGAATGCCGCCGCTCTTCTAACTAACGATATCGATCCCCGGGACCGGGCCTTTCTTACTGGCGAACGCAGTAGCGAAGGTTTTTTCCGAGTACGAGCCGGGATCGATCAAGCCATCTCCCGTGCGTTGGCGTATGCACCTTACACGGATGTTCTTTGGTGCGAAACCAGCGAGCCGAGTTTGGCCGAGGCCAAACAGTTTGCGGCTGCTATCCATGAAAAGTATCCCGGGAAGTTGCTGGCATATAACTGTTCGCCTTCTTTTAACTGGCGGAAGAAACTGGACGAAGCCACCATTGCCTCTTTTCAACAGGAGCTAGCTAAGCTGGGTTATCATTTCCAATTTATTACCTTAGCCGGGTTCCATACGCTCAACTTCAGCATGTTTCATCTCTCGCGCGACTATAAAGAGCGCGGGATGTTAGCTTACGCGGATTTACAGACGGCAGAGTTCGCCGTTGAGAAACAGGGTTATACCGCTACTAAACATCAGCGGGAGGTCGGAGCTGGGTATTTCGATGATGTGGCTCAGGTTATTACCCAGGGTAGCTCGTCTACTACGGCGTTAGCAGGGTCAACGGAGAGCGAGCAATTCCATTGAGGAACGCCGTGATAGCCGGGAAACGGTCATGCGCGTCGAGGCAGCCGTGGAGCGCTGCCTCGCTTGCGAGGCCGTAGTGAACAAAGGGATATCGCGATGCATACCTCATTTTCTGGCTGCGCTCTATATCGCCACGTCTACTTCTTTACACACAAGATCGAAACCAAACGATGCGTCTGGCCCATTCGTCCGCCTTGTTCACCACGGCCTCGCAAGCGAGGCAACGCTCCACGGCTGGCGCCTCACCAATCACTAATCACTCTGCCGCAAGGACGGCGCGAGCGCAGGTTTCATCGGTGACCAGGCCATTGATCCATTGGCCTCGTAATGCGCCAAGAACCGCCCTCGACTTGTGTTCACCACCGGCAAACGCGATAACCGGCTTTCTTGAGGGGCGTGGCAATTGGATGCTGGTTACCCGGTCTTGTAGAGTGATACGGACCAGCTCGCCTCTCTCATTATAGGTCCATCCGAGCTGATCCCCGACCGCACCCACTTTAATTAGGTCACTCACTTCTTCGTCGGTGATGAAACCGTCTCGATGCAGCGGACACCCTTTGCGCATATCTCCAATGCCAACAAAAGCTACATCGGCTTGGCTGGAAAGCTCTTCGACCACTTTGTAGAGCCGATGGCGGCACCATTGCTTCCGCTCTTCTCCTGAATCGGCCAGTAGCGGCGCTGGCAAAAGAAAACATTTGCTGCCAATTTTTTCTGCGGCTTGCAGGGCGGCGTCATACGGATTGCTGGCGCCATCACGAGCGATGGTGCCGACCAGCGAGAGAACCCGATGATGCGGCCGTTCGAACGAGTTCAATTCGCCAATAACCGCCTTGATGGTCTGACCTGAGCCAAGCGCAATGATCTTCGGATCGACCTCACTCAAGTACGACTCCATGACTTGAGCGGCGGCCACGGCGATCTTCCGTAGGACCTGACCGCCATCATCGACGTTCACGGGGACGACATTACAGACCAACAAGTTGTGGCGTTGGCGCAGGGCGATAGCGAGTTCCAAACAGCTGGCCACTTTGTGATAGACCCTGACCTTCACCAGTCCTCGTTCGACTGCCAATGCCACTAACCGCTGGGCAGTGGGACGGGAGATTTTCAGCTTCTGAGCTATCTCATGCTGGGTATTGCCGGCGACGTAGTAAAGCCAGGCGGCGCGCACGGCTGCTTCCAATTTTTCTTCTTGTCTGGGCGAAGATGGATCCATCTGAAAGTAAATCGATGTCTAGTTATCCAGCCGGTCCCAAAACTTCTCGCTGCTTTGATAGAGATCGTTGAACAGTGACTGCATCTTTCGATACCGATCAGACCAGGCAGGGTTTGGTAATACCTCGCCTTCGTAACGCACCAGATCGGACTGGGCAGACTCAAGGCTTGAGAAAAATCCGGCCGCAAATCCCGCTAACATCGCGCAACCCAACACGCCACACTCGGGTTCACTGGGTACCAAGATCGCGGTGTTATAAATAGACGCTTTGATTTCGAGCCACAAACGGGTTCTGGCCCCGCCCGCAGCGGTTACCATCCGATCGAGCCGGTAACCGCGTGACTTCATCAGGTCGATGTTCCTATTCGACGCAAAGGCGACGCCCTCCATGACTGCACGATAGAGATGTGCGCCAGTGTGCTGGATGGTCAGACCGAAGAATTGCGCTCTGGAATTGGGCTGATACGCTAGCCGTTCACCATTGAGATAGGGAAGGAAGAGCAAATGGTCGGCGCCGGCGGGCACTTCTTCGGCCAGGGCAATAATCTCATCATAGCTATGGGGCTGCTGATGTTGAAAGGCGCGTCGGGCCCAGCGCATAGCATCACCGCTCGCATCCACGATCGTGAACGCGGCCCATCCTCCGGTGATCGCCTGCACATTCGAGATGACCGGATCAACCGCTGGGCGCTCGGCCAGCAGAGTAATCACCGTCGAAGTGCCGGTGATATCGCACCCCATCCCGGGTGAAGTCACGCCGGAGCCAAGCAAAGCAACCGGAAAATCGCCGGCCCCAACTGCGACCGGAGTCCCAGCGCGTAGCCCAGTAATTTCGGCCGCCTCTTTGGAAATGACCCCGAGAATCTCCGTCGCCTGACTGATGGGAGGTAACCGGGCCGGGTCTAATCCAAACAGCTTCAGGACTTTTTCGCTCCAAGTGCGACTCTGGATATCGAAAAGATAGCTGGATGTTGCTTCGGTAAGATCGATGCGGCGCTCACCGGTCAGCTTGAAATTGATGTAGTCCTTCGGCATCAAGACCGTGGCAGCAGCGTCGTAGGCTTTGGGCAGGTTCTCTTTGATCCAAGCCAGCTTGAACGCCGGCCAGGCAACCGTTGGCGGATTTGCGACAATCGGATGTAAAGCCTTGGTATCGTGTTCCGCCGAAAATCGAGCAACCAGTTCGCGGGTCCGCTTATCATTCCATAGCGGTACCTCCTCGAGCACAAGTTCCCCGGCGCGATCGAGCAGGACGGCGCCATGCATCTGACCGCAGCCGGCAATCGCAGCAATACGATCTGCGCCCTGAGTGACTTTCCCCAGAACAGTCCGGACGCTGAACACCAGTCCCTCCCACCAGGCGCGCGGGCTTTGTTGCGACCAACCAAACTGGGGGATCACCTGTTCCAGTTCTCTAGCCGCAAATGCCAAAATTTTTCCGGTTTCCGCGACCAGGGCAGCCCGGACGCTACTAGTCCCGACGTCAAAGGCTAGCAGCAGATCCTTCTTCATTTGCCGCAGTGATGGGAACCTGCGGAACCATCGATCAACATTGCCAAGTTCAATACTCCGAAAACCCGGGCGAGCGAGTCGAAAGTCACACCAAATAAGGAGCGACCGCAGAGTAATCCTTTGCTCAATCGCTATGCAATTGATTGACATCTGATCGTAAATAGATCATACGTTCAAACGGCTGTAAATCTCAAGCCATCATTCCCATGAAGCGTCTTGCTACCCCCCTGTTAGCCGCGGTTTGCCTGTCCGCCCTCAGTGCTTATGCACAGCAAAAGACAGTGACGATCGGAGTCGTGAATAACCCCGATATGATCGAACTGAAAAAGTTGTCCGCTGAGTTCGAAAAAAAGAATCCGGACATCAAACTGAGCTGGGTTATCGCGGAAGAGAATATCTTACGCCAACGGGTTACCACGGATGTTTCCCAAGGGAGCGGTCAATTCGATCTCATCTTTATCGGCCTCTATGAGACCCCGATTTTCGCAAAACGGGGCTGGCTGAAACCTTTCGAGAATCTGCCGGCGGACTACGATTTGGACGATCTTTTTAAATCGATCCGCGACGGACTTTCTTACGATGGCAAGCTCTATGCACTCCCCTTTTACGGTGAGAGCTCGATGCTGATGTACAGAAAAGATCTGCTGGAAGCGAAAGGGCTGAAGATGCCCGACCAGCCGAAATACGACGATCTCACTAAGATCGCCGATGCGTTGACTGACAAAGCCAAGGGTATCTACGGAATTACCTTACGCGGCCAACCGGGCTGGGGCGAAAACATGGCGTTTCTCAGCACGTTAGTGAACACTTTCGGAGGAACCTGGTTCGATATGCAATGGCATCCGACCATCGATTCACCCGAGTGGAAAAACGCCATCGGCTATTACATCGATCTGATGAAGAAAGATGGGCCTCCCGGAGCCACTTCGAACGGGTTCAATGAGAACCTGACGCTGATGACCAGCGGAAAGGCGGCGATGTGGATCGACGCGACGGTAGCCGGCGGCATGCTGGAGAACAAGAAACAGTCGGAAGTCGCTGGAAAGATTGGCTACGCCCCGGCTCCGATACAAGAAACTCCCAACGGATCGCATTGGCTCTGGTCATGGGCATTCGGGATTCCGAAATCGGCAAAGCAGGCCGACGCAGCCCAAAAATTTGCGGAATGGGCCACCTCTAAAGATTACATCGCTTTAGTCGCGCAAGAGGAAGGCTGGGCGGCAGTGCCTCCTGGCACCCGGAAATCTACCTACGACAATCCTGAGTATCAAAAGGCTGCTCCTTTTGCCGCGACCACTCTGCAGGCGATGCAGACCGCGGATCCGACCAATCCTTGCATCAAGAAGGTCCCTTATACCGGGGTGCAATTTGTCGGTATCCCCGAATTCCAGTCGATCGCTACCGTGGTAGGACAGAATATCGCTGGTGCGCTCGCGGGAAAAATGTCGCTTGATCAGGCTCTCAAGAATAGTCAATCGGCAGCCGAACGGGCAATGATTCAGGGTGGGTACACCAAGTAAGGTGGCGGAGAGCCGGTTTGCGGCGGCAAACCGGCCTCCTCCTTCGCTAAAGCTTCGGAGGACAAGTCCTTTCTGCATTTTAGAGCAGCCAGCCAGCCGCCAATCTGTATAATCACGTCAACATGAGCGTTCAAACCCCCACGCCCGCTCTGGCCGAGTATCAGGCCCCGATCCTGAAAATTGATCCCGCTGAAAAATGGCGGCGCCTTCTGATGTGGCCCTCCGTGGTGCCGCTTTTGCTTTGGATGATCGTGCCTTTGGCATTCACGATCTATTTTTCGTTCATTCGTTATAACCTACTGAATCCGGCAAATACCGGGTTTGCCGGGTTTCAAAACTATCAGTTCCTGTGGGGCGATGCCTCGTTCGGGCCGGCGGTTCTCAACACCCTCATTTTCATTGGTGCGGTCCTGATCATCACCGTGGTGGCCGGCATTTTATTGGCCGTCCTTTACGATCAGGATTTTCCTGGGAAAAACGTTGCCATGCTCCTGGTAATCGCCCCGTTCTTTGTGATGCCGACCGTGAGTGCTTTGATTTGGAAGAATATGATCATGCATCCGGTGTACGGATCCATCGCACTGTTCTTACAAAAACTAGGCCTTCCCGCGATAGACTGGTTCGCTGACCTTCCGCTGCTCTCGGTCATCATTATCGTATCCTGGGAATGGATCCCTTTTTCTTTCCTAATCCTGGTAACAGCGATTAAGTCGCTTGACCAAGAACAGAAGGAAGCGGCCGCGATCGACGGTGCCGGTCCTTTCACTCTGTTCCGGTACATCGTCCTGCCGCATTTAGAGAAAGCGATCGGGGTAGTGGTAATGATCGAAATGATCTTTTTGCTCTCGATTTTTGCCGAGATTTACACCACCACCGGAGGCGGCCCCGGGAACGCCACTACCACGCTGGCTTATCTGGTGTATGCCCTTGGCTTACAACAGTTCGATGCCGGGATCGCATCGGCAGGAGGAATATTAGCGGTCGTACTCGCTAATATCGTGTCTATCTTCCTGGTCCGCATGCTCGCGAAGAACCTCAAACAGGGCGTCTAAGTATATGAGCAAAGCCGCTTGGTACAAACTCGCACTGACGATAGCAGGCTGGTTAGTTGCCGCGATGTTCTTCTATCCAATCTTTTGGATGGCGATCACCGCCTTCAAGACCGAAAAGGGCGCCTATTCTCCTGACATTATCTTCTGGCCGACATTGGAGTCGTTTGCCGATGTTTTTGCGCGTAGCGACTACTTTCTGTTCGCGCGCAACTCCATCCTGGTTTCGTTCGGATCGACCTTGCTTTGTTTTATTCTCGCCATTCCCAGCGCGTATCGAATGGCTTTCTATCCGACTCAGAAATCGCAATCGACCATGCTTTGGATGCTGTCGACCAAGATGATGCCGGCCGTTGGTGTTTTGATTCCGATTTATATCATTTGGCAGAAACTTGGCCTGTTAGACACGATCACCGGCTTAATCATCATTTATACGCTGATGAATCTGCCGATCGCAGTTTGGATGTCGTATACGTATTTTTCCGAGGTGCCGAAAGGAATCCTGGAAGCCGGCCGCATTGATGGAGCCGGCGCACTGAAAGAGCTTTGGTATCTGCTCCGGCCGATGACCATGCCGGGGCTCTCCTCCACCGCGTTGCTGCTTATCATTCTGGCCTGGAACGAAGCGTTCTGGAGCATCAATTTGTCGAGCGCAAAAGCCGCGCCGCTCACGGTTTTTATCGCCTCATACTCGAGTCCGGAAGGATTGTTCTGGGCGAAACTTTCTGCGGCATCTCTTTTGGCCGTTGCACCGATTATGGTGATGGGATGGCTGACGCAGAAGCAACTAGTACGTGGGTTGACTTTTGGAGCAGTCAAATAGGGGCGTGAGAGGTGATTCGTGATTCGTGATTCGTGAGTGTCGCGAAGCCGAATCGGAGGGGCGTTGCAGCTTCCGCGGGTGCCGCCGCTTGGACGCATCGCAGTTAAGGCGCTTGAATAGACGCGACGCCCGAGGCCTAACCAACGCGCGTGGCACGGTGCATGAATCTTCTTACCCCAAACGTGTTAGCCATGGCCCGGACCTGGGCGTCGCGTCTATTCATACGTCATACCTGCAACGCGATTTCGGCGTCGATACCCGGTAGAACTGCAACGCGAAATGCAACGCCCCTCCGACTCGGCTATGCGGCACCGTTATCTCGCCAAAGGCGTCTTTAGTTCACACCTGTTTCCGTCCGGGTCGGTAAAGGCAGCAATCGAACCCCAATCAAAGTGATGGATGACTAACTCCACACCTCGTTGCTCAAGGTAAGTCGCGGCGCCGATTAGATCTTCAACATTAAAGCGAGTTACAAATGATCCTCGCGCCGCTTTACGAGAGTCACTATCTTCGCCTTCCAGCATTAGATAACCATTACCGAATTCAAATCTCGTCAACAATTTGGCTCGATACAGAATGCGGAGCCCAATCATTTCGGCGTAGAACTTCTCGCATTCGTCGAATTTCTCGACAAACAGTATAATGCCGAACTGGTTAGTGAATTCTACGATGTTCTGTTTCATGCGAAGAAACGGAAAGAAGAACGGGTGGCACGTCTTAAAGTCGTTTAAACACCAGGATGTTGAAAACGCCCTGGGCCCCGGGCGTCGCGTCTATTCGAACCCCTTAACTGCAATGCTCCCGGGCGTCGGCACCCGACGGAGCTGCAAACGCCCCTCTGTTCCGGTGGTGGCCACCGTCTTTCACCTTTCACTTTTCACCAATCCTGAAGCTCATTCCCCCACATAAACGGCCTCCCCTTTGTGCAGACGGAGGGCGACGCTAACAGACTGGCTTGAACTCCGCCGGGTGGGACAATAAGCAGCTAGATGGCGCGCAGCGCCGATATAGAGCAATTCCCGCTCGGAGCTTCCCGGCGGCCATAACTCTGCTTGGGTCACTGCTGCTTCCAAGACCTGCAGCTTATGAAAATCCAGGTCTTCTCGAACCGTCGCGAAAACGAGGGTATCGATCAAGGCTGGCTCGGGATGGCCAAGGCGGAGATAACAAACCACCAGGCTGGGAACAGCGCCCCAATCTTTTCGTTGATCTAGCGTAGAGAGGATGGCGGCCAGCAGATCTTCGGCGGACGTTGGCAGCACCTGGAGCGACGCGTTGTCCGGGAGATGGGCGCTTGGCATATTAAGAAATCGATCGACGTAGATCGACATGGCGCCGTGAAACAAACCACGCTCGATGTCAGGGCCGACCTCGCCCCGCAACAAAACCCGATGGAGCGCATTACAGAACGAGAACGTATGCACTGGGCTGAACCAGTCATCGATATCGTTCGAATCAGGAAAGCGAGCTAGCCGCGAGGCTGCCGCCAGTGAAAGTTGTTTGGCGATGGCCGCGGCCGGCACCCCTTCCGCAAGCGTTTCGGCAATCAGCCCTAGGATGGCTCTCGGATCGGATCCCAGTAGTTGGTGATGGATGGAACGTTCACCTTGGCGGCGAGGAGCGCGCTCCTGGCTACGCAACCGGTCCTCGGCTTCTTGAATCAAAGCAATCAGATCAACGGGAACTCGCCAGGCTCCGCCTTCTTCCTCAGAACGCGATTGGGTGAGTTGTTGGACTAACAACGGCAAGACTTGAGTCGCTTCCTCCCAGCCGATCGCATCCAGTAGTTCGAAAGCTTTGTTCGCCAGATCTAGTGCGTGACCGCCATCGGCGTAGACCCGTTCTTGGATCGCTCCGAACACGATCCGATTTAAGGCCGGGTTAGGAAGCTCCGAGTCGACAGCCGCTAAGAGTGTCCGCTCGGCCCCTTCATCGTGGCGAATCCTGGACCAATGCGACAGCCATTGATTCAGTCGCTCTTCTTCGAATTGTTCGCCATTCAGACCCCCGGCGGAATGGCGCGCCGGCTGGCCGGAACAATTCTCAGCGACTCTGCGTGCGGCTTTCGCCAGTGCATAAATCAGTGTGGTTGGACCAAGCCGCGGAGCAAGTCGAGCAACGATACTAAGAATGGTGAGGCCATCTTCCCAGAGCCGATGATTCAGACTGGCGAAACTGGCAACAAAGCGGATGACGTCGTTGGTGCTCTCGCCCTCCCCAAGCAAGGCCAAGATCCCTTTTGCCTGGATGAGGCTGATGTTTTGTTCCAAACCCCACGCCAGCCGCTGCGAGTGGTAGCTAACATCAATTGGTTGTTTCGGCCGGAGCGATACCCAGACATCATCTCCATCAACCAGAGCATCAAAGGTTTGGACGTCGTCAGCCCAGAGATCGAACGTGCAACCACTGCTAGTATCAAATTGGGCATGATGCCAGTGACAGGTCAGGACGCCGTTCTCCAAACTGCCTTTGTTTAGAGGGAATCCCATGTGAGGACACCGATTATCGAGCGCGAAAGCGCGCCCGTCGGACCACCCCAACAGGACGGGACGATCGGCGCCGTGAACAACTAGCATGCCTTTTGCTCGTAAATCGGCTAAGGAAGCTGCCCGGAAATATCCGGTGAACTGGGTGGAGTTCATAAGCGTGAAGGAAGGTTGAGCAGAACCGGGAAAGACAATAGTAAAGCTCTTCCTTTACAAAACTCTTATCCTTTCATTTGTAAAGAAATCTCTTTATTTTATTACGGTATCTCCTATGTCGCCACGTAAACGAATCCTGGAGCAGCTTAAAAGCGCCGGTCCGGTTTCTGCCGCCCAGCTCGGTGAAGCTTTAGGAATCACAAAAATGGCGGCTTTGCAGCATCTGCATTCCTTGGAAGAACAAGCCGTGGTCCAGCGGCAGGCTAACTCCGGTCCCAGAGGACGGCCGACTTTCTTATGGTCGTTGACTCCCGCAGCAAACAAGTTTTTCCCCGATGCGCATGCCGACTTGGCCGTTTCTCTTATTGCTTGTCTGGAAGAAAGCCTGGGAGCCGCTGCCTTAGATAAGTTGATTGCGGTCCGCTCCCGGCATCAAATAGAAAAGTACCGCCGCGAAATGGCGCCCGCTGGCTCGTTGCATGGCAAACTGGAGGCGCTGGCAGCCGTCCGATCCCAAGAAGGATATATGGCAACCGTGGAGAAGCTCGAGGATCGCCAGAGTTATCTCTTGGTTGAAAAACATTGCCCAATTTGTGTTGCCGCTAAGGCCTGCACCGGACTTTGTCGCGAGGAGTTAAGTGTTTTTCGGGAAGTGCTTGGCGATAACATCAAGGTTGAACGCACCGAACACATTGTGATGGGGGCTTCTCGTTGTGCTTACGCCATCCGGCCGAGGAACAGGCATGGGCAACCTGCTGGATCGAGTAAATAGTTGAACGGAGTCGACAGGCGCCCGGCCTTATGTTACCAACGGAACCGCTTCGGTGGCGACCGGACATCTTCGCGGGACGCCTTCCAGACCTAAATGCCGACAGCCGTCACCAACGAGGAACGCAAACGGCCACCAAATCTGGTTTACGCGGTCGACGAATGGCCACCGCCATTTCGCCTTGCACTATTGGGCATGCAATACGCGGTGATGTCGTCCATCTATCTGGTTTTGGTTGTGATCGTGCTGCGGGAGGCCCACACCTCACCTACTGCCAGTATTCAAGTCATGGGGATCGCCTGTGTCGGACTGGCGATCGGTACCGCTCTCCAAGCTTTGCCACGCGGGCCGATCGGTTCGGGTTTTCTCGCCCCACCGGTATTCTCGGCGGTCTATCTAGCACCCTCGGTTTTAGCTGCTCAAATCGGCGGCATGCCCCTCGTCTTTGGAATGACGATCTTCGCAGGAATCGTTGAGGTTTTGTTTGCTTTCTCGCTCAACCGGCTTCGCGTTGTGGTCACACCGATCCTTAGCGGTTTGACGGTCTTTGTAGTGGGACTTCAGCTTGGAGTCGTCGGAATCGGGGAGACGCTTGATGTCCGGCACGTCAACCTCCCTACGTTTCCTTTTCACCTCATCGTTACATTCTTAACCCTGTTAACGTGTATTGCGCTTAGCATATGGGCTCGCGGGACTCTGAAGCTTCTCTGCACCCTGATCGCGCTCGTCATTGGAATGACCGCAGCCTGGTGTGTGGGGTTAATTACTTCTAACGATCTGAAAACATTTGCGGAGACCGCCTGGCTCGCGTTGCCCCAACCAAGCTGGTTTCACCTTGACTTCAACGCAGGTTTGATCCCCGCTTTTCTGGCTTCCGGTATCGCCGCGGGATTGCGAGCAGTTGGAGTTATTACCACGTGCCAACGTCTTAACAATGCGGTTTGGCGGCGACCGGACACACCAAATATCCGCAAAGGGGTACTGGCGGACGGCCTTTCCAACGTCATCGGCGGCAGTCTAGGCGTTACCGGCATGAGTATTGGACCTAGCTTGGTCGGTGTATCCGGCGCCACCGGAGCTACCAGCCGAGCTATCGGCTTTGCCGCTTCCTTGGTCTTGTTGGTTTTCGCAGCCTCACCTCGACTATCGGGTATCTTCCTGCTCGTCCCGCAAGAAGTGGCTGGGTCACTGCTAACCTTCACCGCCGCATTCATGATTTCCGGCGGCATGGAAATCATGTTATCGCGAAAGATTGATACCCGGGCGGTTTACGTTATCGGCGTTTCTACTTTGCTCGCGATGAGCGAGAAAGTGTTCCCGGCTTATTTCCGAGCCTTACCGAAACCAATTCAAACCTTCACTAGCAGCCCGCTAGCGCTTGGTCTGACCTTTGCCATTGGGCTCACTCTAATCTTCCGTCTGGGAACGCGTCAGAGTCGGGAGATTAATTGGACCGATTCGACAGCGTCGATCAATTCGGCTGCCGCATTTCTCCGGGACCAGGCAAAAGCTTGGCGAATCCCCGAAACCGTAGTCGAAGCTAGCACGGACCATGCGACTCGAATTGTTCAATATGTTATCGGGGCGCACTCCAGCGGACGCCAGGGCACGCTACGCGCCAGTTATAACGGAGTCGATTTGCGCCTAGAAATTATCTACCACGGCACCCATGCCGAACGCATCCCGGATTCACGTCACCTTCACGAACCAGTCGCCGTTGAATTCGAAAATGAGGAATCTGCCGCGTGGGTAGGATTACGACAGTTTTTGCGGGGCCTGGCCATCGATCGGCAACAGGTGAAGACGCAAGCCGGCCAGATCATTATCCGTCTTTTGTACGCGGTTTGAGGATGGTTTTCGGGGAGGCAACGAGCAGTTAGTGAACTGGCGAACGTCGGGTCGCGCAACGAATGGGACCTATAGGGACCTATACGACTTATAGGACACCGGTGTTAACGCATTATCCGCCCCCCTGGCGGCCAATCACCAATCACCAATTACTGATTACTGACTCACTGATTACTGAATACTTGTGGGCCACCTCTCATCACTTACCACCGCGCTAAGGCACGCGATAGAAAGGATCTGGAAGAAGGAACTTCTTCTCGGCGTGACCGCCGATTAAATCGGAGGGTTGGTCGCCCATGTTGGCGATGATGGTGTAGCCGAGCTTTTCTATCTCTATCCGCACTGGTGTTTTGAAATCCACAGCGGAAGCGAAATGAGCGCCGTTCGGTACCATATATAGCCGGGTATAACCGCCATAGCCGGCGGCGCGCAGATTGCGTTCCGTAGCGACCCGCTGATTTTCTGGGCGTCCGGTAATGAAAAAGACGGCAACGTTGGCAGCGCGAGCGGTTTGGAAGACCTGGAGCGTGGGTTGGATGGCGGGATCCCGACCGAGTTGATCCCAGGCTGCCCAGCCCCAGGGTCCAGCCGAAGCCAGGTCGGCCGGGCCGGCAATGGGCCGGCCGAAATCGTCTCGCTTGATAATTTCCCAGTTCGAAAGCGCGGTTTCGTCGATATCCAACACCAGCGCCGGTTGATGCGCACCGGCGGCCCGGGCTTTGATCGAGTTCGCGGCTTGATTAGCCACCACTAACAAACCGCGGTCGTACGCTCCGGAATCGTGATACGCGCGAGCTGCGATTCCGGCATCACCCACATTAGCCGGTTGCGAGGAGACACTGATAAAGCCGGATTGTTCCGAGGTCGCGCAAGACGCGAGCAGCAGAGCCGCGGCCGAGATCACCGAGGAGATAATCAACGCGCACTTCCGCTTCATCTGATTGGTTGCGGTCTTCATCGTAAGCCTGCAGTCCGGTTAAACAGTCACTTTTGAGTTAGTACAAACCCAGGTTGTAGCAGAAACCAGCGCAAGAGCCCAGCGTTTCGTGGAGCGTTGCCTTCCCGCGGCCGCGGGACGAGGCCGTGGTGAAGAGCTGAACGTGAGGCAAGTGCGATGACGGGCTGGGATCTTGGGCGTTAAACGCCGGACCAGAGCATACAGAGCGCGGTCAGCGATGAGGACGTGCCTGCTGCTTTTCGTTGCTCGCCACGGCCTCGCAAGCGAGGCAGCGCTCCACGGCTTGCGCCTTATATTGACGCGCAGGGGCAATCGCCGAACCACTACCGCTTCGGCGCCAATCACCAATCATTTCTTGCTAAGCAGGTCGGATCGTCACTATGAAAAAGCTCCAACGTTTGTAATGAGGAGCTTGTTCAGCGTTTTTCAGCGACGAACTCGGCATGGCCGATGGTGGTCACGCCGCTCTGCGGGTTATCTTTACCTTGGCGCCTTTGCGGCTTTGCGTGAGATATTGGCTGCCTGGCTGTTGTTTGGTTGCGTTTTCGGCGTCGCGTTGCCTTCAGAAGCCGACCGGACGCCGGCACCATCTCCAGCTCCTGTCCGGCCGAAACTCGAGGAAAAGGTTCTGAGAGGCGGTTGGTATCCCTGGGATCCTTACCAATACCGTCAGAATCTCCATGGAGTCGAGGTCCTAACCGGCTTCGACGTGGAGATCGAACGCGCCATTGCTCGGCTGATGGGGGTGGAATTGCTGCTGCCGGAAGTCGCTTGGGACAGCCATCTGGCTGAGCTGGCTGACGGCACCCGCGATATCGCTGCCGGCGCGACTTACAGCCTGCAACGTGATCAATACGCTTATTTTTCTAAGCCGTATCGGCGGGAGACCGACGTTTTGATCGTCTTGCGGGGAGCCAGTTCCAAGTACCCCTGGGAAACCATCGATCAGATGCTCGACCTTTTTCGTAAAGAACATTTCCGGCTTGGTGTGGTCGCCGGGTTTACCTATGCAGATGCCCGGGTTAATCAATTTATCGCGGATCCGGCAAATGCTGCCCTCATCGTCAAAGAGGACAATGACCTGGCCAATCTGGAAAATCTCTTATACGGCAGAATCGATGGATTTTTGGCGGATCAAATCGTTGCCGCTACCATTGCTTGGCGCCAGCAGAAGAGCGGCTTGATCGAGGAACATCCCCTCCGCTTTTCCACAGACATCCATTTCATGTTGAGCCGGGTCACAACGACACCGGCTACTCTCGCCCGTCTCAACGATGCCATTGATCACATAAAAGCAGACGGCGACTTCCAGCGGATCGCCGATACCTACGCCTTGCCGATCTTGATCCATCAAACTCTGGATACCGATTGGTTTCGGTTTCTGGTAACCATCGGCACCGTTGCTTTTGCGTTGTCTGGCGTGGTGCTCGCCTATGTCGGGCGTTCTACATTGTTCGAGGCGATGATCCTGGCCAGTCTGCCCGCAGTCGGCGGCGGCGTGATCCGGGATTTACTTCTGCGACGCGAATCGCTCGGGATCGTAAGAGATCCGTCTGTGCTAGTCACCATCTTTGCCACGGTGATTATTGGAATGCTGGTGATCAGGATCACCTCTTTGGCCGGCGCTAAACGGTTCATCGAATCGTTACAATCGCGCGGGCATCTCGGCACTGCCTTGATCCAAATCTGCGACGGACTCGGGCTCGCTGCATTTCTGGTTATCGGTGTCGTGGTTGTCCTGGACACATCGGTGCAGCCGCTTTGGTTATGGGGGCCAATCTCGGCCGGGATCACCAGCTCGTTTGGCGGTATCATGCGCGACTTACTGCGTCGCGATGTTTTAGCACCAAAGCTGCAACAGGAACTTTATCCCGAGATCGCCATAGTTTGGGGATTGGCCTTATCTCTCTTCCTACAATGGGAGGCCGAACGTTTGCGTCCGGAAGAGATCTTCTTGGGCGTCGTGGTTACCATTGTTGGCGCATTCCTGACCCGGATGCTGGCGATCGCGTTCCGGTTAAAGGGATGGGCGTACGTCTGACGGTTATAGGTTTTAGGTTATAAGTTATAGGTTGTAGGTTTTAGGTTGAGCGTGACCTGAGTGCGGCGGCGCCAGGCGCGGCGCTTCGGGTCATGGGACCTATGGGACTGATATGACTTATAGGAACGGTGGGATGGATCGGAGTCGAAGTGGGGTGGCGCGAGCGGACGAGCTCTGCGAGACCGCGTTCAGCTCTCGATTCGCGCCATTCGCCGCCGATTTTCGACGTTCGATCCGAAATCATTAGGTAGAGTCCAGCCGATATCCTTTATTTCCCGGCATATGGTACGTCGCAGCAAAAGCAAGACACGGACCGCGCGAATTGGTGCGCGGAAGCCATCGAATGAAAACGGATATTCGGTGACTGATCGAGGTGTGGGGCGGGATCTATCCGGGGTACTCATCGAACTCTACTTGGAGCTGGGTCTTCCTTGGCCGAACGCATTGCGAGCAGCGGTTGCCGACCTTCGGCAACTCTACTCCTCTCACGGGTACGCCGCTTTGTCGCCGGCGTGAAGGCGGGGAGCGTGCGGGAATGCGTAGGCGTGGAAAACGCCATGAAATGGCGAAACAAAATAGCCCAGGGCTTTAGCCCTGGGTAACGCCCAACCAAGCGCTCGCCCTGTAAGGGCGAATTAGCTCTTCCGCAGACATTGATCCGCGGTGATTTGGTTGCAAACCGGTCTGGATTTTGGGATCAATTAGGCTAGCCAGCCAGTAATGCCCAGACCGGTCTCGATTCAAGATGATGTCATTCTTCGTGCCGCACGAGAGGTCTTTCTAGAAAAAGGCTGGGACGCGACTGCCAGCGAAATCGCGGCGAAGGCCGGGGTCTCGCATGGGATCATTTTCAAACGGTTTAAGACCAAGCAGAGCCTTTTCCAAAGCGCGATGCAGGAGCAGAGCGATTGGGGTCAAACGATCCCGACGTTGCTCAATGCCAGTATCGGTCGAAAAGACGTTGAAGCGACGCTCATCGAGCTCGGGGCTATTTTCGTGCAAAAGTTTCTGCTGATGATTCCGACGCTCATGATGAGCTGGAGCAACAAGCAAGAGGATCCAAGCCAGACCGAGCAAGCGACCATGACCGGGAAGGAGCGAGCGGCACGCGCTCTACAGGCGGTCAAGACGATCGCCTCCTATCTGGAAGCAGAGAGTCGTTTAGGCCGAATCCGGGAAACCGATTTTGAGGTGGTCGCACAAGCGTTTGTTGGCGCCCTTTGGCATCATGCCTTTCTGCAAGTGATGCTGGCCGACGGCAAATCCACGCCGGCGAAAGAACGGCGTTATGTGACCCGGCTGGTCAAAGCGATGTGGTCAGGGATCGCGCCCTGAAACGTGCGGGAGCCATTTCGACGCGCTTTTAGCTTGCTCATGGCGGGAGTGAGGGAGCGGTCACGTGTGGCAAAACGTCATTGCCCGTGGAGCGCGCCTCGCTTGCGAGGCCGACGGAATAACCCCTGGCGCTGCTCCTCTTGGCGCTTTCGGATTTATACGAAGGAGTGAATCTACTAAACGTACATCGAGCGGGTGCAGAGCAGCGTCAAAGGTCGTCGGCCTCGCAAGCGAGGCGCGCTCCAGGGCCATAGCGCTCGTTACGCCTAGACGTTCACGCGTGTTTTCCGACATTCGCGGCGCTGGTTCGGCGTTCCCGCAGGCTGCCGCTGTTATTATTGATTGACTAGTCACTTACTTTGGTCCATGGTTCGACCATCACACTAAATAACACCTATGATTTTCGTCACCGGAGCTACTGGAAATATCGGTACTGAACTGGTTAAACAACTACTGACCAAAGGCGTTTCTCTACGGGTACTAACCCGCGACGAGGCCAAGGTTTCTCACCTTGATCCGAGCGTTGAACGGTTCATTGGCGATCGGCACGATGCAGCAACTGTCCGGCGAGCCTTAGCGGGCGTTGAAAAAGTATTTATGCTGGCGGTCTTGTTCGATAAGAATCATGAGGCGGATCGATTGCTAGTCGAAGAAGCCAAGCGAGCCGCCGTCCGGCACATTGTCTTTATCTCGAGCTCAGAAGCCCGAATGGAACCCAAAGGCGCCATCGGTGGGTTGCATCGAGAAAAGGAACAGTTGATCGAGGATTCCGGTATCCCTTGGACGTTTCTGCACCCCGGTGGATTTATGTCCAATGCGTTGCAGTGGGTTGGTACCATCAAATCGCAGGCAAAGGTCTTCAATCCAAGCGGCGATGGCAAATCCGCGCCGATATCACCCTCTAATATTGCGGCTGTGGCAGCCAGGGCGCTGACCTCTGCCGGGCATGAAGGTAAAACCTATCACCTGACCGGCGCCGAATTATTGAGCGTCCCCGATCAGGTCCTGGTCCTCAGCAAGGTCATTGGTAAGCCAATTCAAGCTGTTGATATTCCGATTGAAGTCGCTACCGAGAGAGCCGTTGCCGCCGGGTTACCGAAAGTGCTGGCAGACAGCTTAGCCACTATTTGGATCCGGATCCGCGACGGCCAAGGCGCGTTTCAAACCGACGAAGTAGAACAGCTCACCGGACGCCCCGCCCAAACTTTCGAAACTTGGAGCTCCGAGCACCGATCTGCGTTTGTCTAAAATACGGAACGTTTCGCGCGATCTGCAGGCGTGCCCCTACTCGGCTTCGACTAAGCGATAGACCTTCACGCCCGCGGGATCGCCGGGCAGGCTTCGTTGCCCAATGTATTCACAAAAAAAGTTGGGGGCCGCGCTGGTCGCAGCCAACACGGCAAAATGGTCGGTGCTGAAGATCTCGCCCTTGTTGGCGATTGGCTCAAGAGCGGCGGCAAGGTTCATGTGCCGGCCAGTGAATCCGACTCGATGGATCAGCGGATTGAACATGGAAAAGACCGGGCCGGCGTGAAGGGCGATGCGGATGCCAAGATCGGATGGCAACCCGTACTGGCTCCAGTCGGCCGCGCCGGCTGGCGGTGGTTCGAGAACTCGACGAAGTTCCAAGGCAAAGCGGCCGGCATGATCCACTTCGTCGAAGACCATGTAGAAGCCGTTTCCCCATGCGTTCACGGCCGCCGGTTTTGGAGACCAGCCATCTAGCAATTTGGCAGCGGCTCCGAGGAAACGTTCGTTAAAAACCGGTAACTTTTCCTCGGGTAGGTTATTGAACCCGACTACATTCGCGAGAAGAATCGCTTTAACATCCTGTCGAACCGGCTGATCGAGCGGTTGCTCCGTGCCGGAGTCTGTTGGAATCGGAGTCTCCTCTAGTACGGTCGCCGCTCCCCGAGCCTGAGCCCGTAACGAATCTAGCTGAATCGTCTTTAATATGGGTTTGGTTTGACCTAGTCCGGCGGGAAAATCTTGGCTCCAATACTCAATGAAGCTGCTGGTTCTGCCCATTCCGCCGCCCAGTCGAGCATCCCAAACGGCTAACGCAACTAGATCCAAGTTAAGTTGTTTAGCCTGCATCAATGCTCGGCCACTGAGCAAGCGGGCGGCGAACGAGTAAGCCGGGGAGTTATCGGCCGGATGATGCGAACTCGCTTCTTCCAGACTTTTGGCCGATGCCAAGACCTTGCTGAACCGGGTCGCCCAGCCGGTTCCGGCATAGTTGACGCTTCGCTCAACGAAGTCTTTCCGCGGCCCAGAGAGGAGGACATGAAAAGTCTGATCCAAGGCCAACATCTGCTCGAGAAACAAGATATCGGACCCTGCCGCCGCCGAAGAATAGCCAATGGCAGGCGTTACCTCCACCAGGGCGCGTTCTATTTCGGAAGCAACGGCAGGTTCCAGCTCACCCGGGAACCGGCTGTCGTACGCCGGAGTTCCTGGTGAATCGATCATGTGACCCGAAAAAACGATCACGACCGGCACAGCAAAACAGTCATCCAAGCTGTGAACTTCGTGGCCGAGATACTCTAGCAAAATCCGGGCGTGCCTTCGGGCAGAGCAACGTTCCCGGACATCCAAACCACTCGGAACCACCTTCCTGTAGTGCTCGCGGGCTTTGTCGAGGTCACCTAAACAAAGATAAGCTTCGCCCAGGGTCGCGTCGCGCCAACGGTCGTCACTTTTGGATTTTTGATATTTCTGGCAGAGCTCGACGGTCCGCTTAGCCAACTCGTGAGCTGACGAAGCGTTCCCATCTAACAGCGAAAGGCTGGCTGCGTTAATCGCCGGGAACGGATCGTTCGGCACCAGTTTGACCGCTTTTTGATAAGCGGAAATCGCTTCCTTGAGAGCTTCTCCCGATCCGGTGCGGAGCCAGGTTTCCTTAAAGGTTCTGCCCATCAATCCCAAGATGTCGGCGCTGGCCTCTCCTCGATTAACCAGGTCGAGCAGAACCGTTCGGGCGCGTCCGCTCTGACCAGTCTGGACTAAGGCTTGAGCGTAAAGATAAGGATAACCCGGCTGCAGCTTTGCGTGCAACGAAGCGGACTCGAGGACTCGTAATGCAGTGAAAGCGTCGCCTTCCTTGAGAGCAGATTTGGCCTGCATCGCCCACTCGGTTTCTGGTGGAACTTTGGCCATGTTGGTATCCAAGATCTATCAAAAGCGCGAGCATTCGTCCAGGGATCGCGTCGATGCGGGCCGGGGTTATTTCGTCCTCGTCCTCGAAAACCACGACTTGCCATTCACGCCAATCGAAGTTACTCGAAATGCTGCGCCGATTTGGTGGCAAATGCTGGGTCAGGCGCGATCTTTGCAACACCCGGGAGGGATCGGGCCCTCGCAATCCGTTGTTCTCGGAGCCGCGGACGGGCGATGCGTAGACGATTCTCAACGCCAAAAGGAGTGGCGCGCTCATTTTCGAGGACGAGGACAGAGGACGAGGACGATGCTAGTGTGGCCACATCGACCAGGGCCAGTCGCTTCGCCTCCTTGTACTCCTTGGTCTTGATCTCGAGGTTGCTGAGGGGATATGCTTGCAGGATAGACACGGAGGTGACAGGCAGACGATCCTCCGATGAGTCAAGAATCCACGAGTACTTCGACTTTCACGGCGTTACGAAACCCGGTCTTTCGAACGCTGTGGCTGGCTAGTATTCTGTCCGGCACTTGCGTTGGAGCTCACGATTGTGCGGCCACTTGGGTGATGTCCAAGCTGAGTCCGTCACCCATTTTCTTGTCTTTGATGTCAACGGTCGCGTCGTTGCCGTTCTTTCTGTTTACGCTTCCGGCCGGGGCTTTAGCGGACATCATTGATCGGCGCAAATTTCTTTGCGTGATGAACCTCTGGCTGGCAATTGCGGCGGCCATGCTGGCGGTCTTCGGTACGCTGCAGGTGTTGAATCCTTATCTGATTCTAGTCTGCATTTTTCTCATTGGGGTCGGCTTCGCCCTAAATGCTCCCGCCTGGACTTCGGTTGTGCCGGAGGTGGTATCAGATGAAGAGCTCCCTTCCGCCGCCACCCTGAGCGGTCTGCAACTGAACATCTCGGGAATTATCGGCCCGGCGCTAGGCGGTCTTCTGCTGCCGTTGATTGGAGCTAACTGGTTGTTTACGCTAAACGCCTTCTGTTTTCTGGTGGTGATCTTCGCGATTCTCCAATGGAAACGGCGAGAGAAGGCGGGCCAACTGCCGTTGGAAACTTTTTTTGAGTCGTTTTTTACGGCGATCCGTTACGTAAGATACGCCCCTGGGATCCAGGTAGTACTCGCCCGAAATATCCTGTTCGCTTTCTTCATTGCGCTAATACCCGCTCTGATCCCGGTCGTCGGGCTTAAAGAACTGAGACTCACGGCGGCAGGCTGCGGCATCCTCTTTAGTTCGATGGGTGCAGGCTCGGTTTTAGGCGCCGTTTTTATAGTGCCTTGGGTGCGTAAACATTTTTCGCCAAACGCGCTTACCGTGATCGCAAATCTGGTTATCGCCGTGGTTTACGTTCTGATGGCGTTGGTCCGCGATCAGAATCTGTTTATGGTCGTGGCTGCTCTGGCCGGAGTCGGCTGGACCTTATCCGCCTCCGAGCTCTGGGTAGCCGGCCAGCGTGCCATGCCGTCCTGGGCTCGTGGACGAATGAACGCAACCATCATGATGGTTTCCCAAGGAGCGATGGCGCTAGGCGGCATCATCTGGGGCATCGCCGCAACCACTCTCGGAGTGAATCCTACGCTCTTGGGCGGCGCCGGTCTCCTGGTCTTAAGCCTGATCCTCGCTATCCCGCTCTCGATCAATTTCACCAGCACGCTCGATTTCGAACCGGCCCCGGTCACGACCTTTTCTCACAAACTGATTTATCTGCCACACCCGAAAGATGGACCGGTGGCGGTCGTGTACGAATTCAATGTTGACCCAGCTCGCGCGCCGGAGTTCATCGGCCTGATGAATCAGGTACGCATGATTCATCTCCGGAACGGCGCTTTTACGTGGCGATTGCACGAGGATCTTACCCGGCACAATACCTTTCGGATCGAGATGCTAGTGCCATCCTGGACACAGCATTTGCTCCAAGCCGAGCGGATGACCAAAGCGGAAAAAACCATCATCGATAGAGCGAACTCGTTTCATGCGGGCGGAGGACCGATCGAAGAACGGATTTTTCTGTGCGTGAATGATGAATTGGGGAGCCGGCGGTTTAAGTGAGCGTGTGGGCGTGTGGGCGTGGGCGAATGGGCGACACGGCGCCCACTCGCCGTTACCTTTCCCCACGCAGCTTCTGGTCTAGCGAGTAGCGGTTATGTTCAAGGAAGAACAACGCTAAGAAAAAGGCCAGGATATAGATCATTTGTAGGCCAACGATGGCCCAGTCCTGGCGCAGAGAGGTGCCGAAAATCAGAGTGGTCATGAGTAAGGATCCGGCGACCAGCGTCTCTCGGGTGAAGAGACCAAGGATGAGAGCCAGGCCGATCATCGTCTCAAGGAACGGCAGAACCACACCAAAAATGTAAACGAACCAGCCGGGTAAAATCGTGCCCTCGAATTGCTTCACCATACTTGCGGCAAAGCCGGCCAGGATCGGCAGTCGAACTAGTCCGTGCATTAGTTCAGCAATTCCGAGAGCGAAACGAAATGTTCCATAGGCTAACGCCTTGTGAGTTGGTTGATGCACGGCGTAAAGATGACTGTGAATCGGCACAGGGCAACGCCGACAGGGTGAACGTCGGAGGCGCTTGCGCGAGGTGGGGAGAAGGCCTTGAGTAAGGTGAGGTATGCGGACTCCGATTCTCTGCGGCGTCATTAAGCGTCGATTCGTTCTCAACTACCGGGCGGATCCGAAGGTAGTTGAAGGGCTCTTACCGGCGCCATTCAGTCCGAAATTGTACCACGGTTACGCGATCGTCGGGGTTTGCCTGGATCGCCTGGAGGGCGTCCGCCTGCGCGGACTTCCCGGTTGGCTGGGCGTCAGCAGCGAAAATGCAGTTCACCGGATCGCGGCGGAATGGGTTGATTCGCAGGGGCAATCGCGGGAGAGCGTTTACGCGGCGCGCCGGGATACGAATCTTTGGTTGAGCGCGCCGTTGGGAGCACAACTCTTTTCAAGGGGGTACCATCGCGCAAGATTTGCGGTAGAGGAATCCGTCGGCCATGTCGATTTCGCTTATCGAGCGTTGGACAGAACGGCAGAAGTGAATTTCTCAGGCGACGATGCTTTCAAATTGCCGCCGTCCTCCTGTTTCAAGAGCCTGCAAGAAGAGTTCTTCGGTACCGGCAACTCCGGGTCTTCTCCAGCCGAGGATCAACCGAACCTCCATGGCATCGCCTTCGAAACCAAGGAATGGAAAATTCGGCCATTCCAGGTTAGCCGGCTCTTCTCTAGTTTTTTCGATGATAAAGAGCGTTTCCCAGCCGGCACCATCGAATTCGATCACGCGCTAGTGATACGAGACGTCGCTCATGCCTGGCACTTTGTGCCGTCGCCGGCCGATACACGCGCTCACCCTTGGCTAAAGCCAATTGAGCCAACTTCACCGGTTACCATACGCCGCCAGGCGGTCCGGCGTCCAAAATCGGCTGCGGTTACCTTTCTTAGTTAGAGATGAGAACTCCCGTGTTCCTCTTTGCGCACGGCGCTGGTGCTCCTTCTGCGCATCCCTGGATGCAACGTTGGGCAAACAGGTTGTCCACGATAGGAGCAGTTTTCCCGTTCGACTATCCTTACATGGAAGAACGCAGGAAACGCCCGGACCCGTTGCCGGTGCTCATCGCCGCTCACCGGGAAGCGCTACTCCATGTTAGGAAAGTCCACGACGGCCCCATAGTATTGATCGGTAAAAGCATGGGAGGCCGAGTCGGGTGCCATCTTGCCTTAGAAGAAGAGGTGGCGGCGGTTGTTTGCCTTGGTTACCCACTATGCGGCGCAGGTAATCCCGCTAAAATGCGGGCCGCCGTTTTACTCGAACTAACCACGCCGATCCTATTCGTCCAAGGAACTCGCGATTCTCTTTGCCCATTGGATCTGTTGGAAGATGTCCGGCAACAGATGAAAGCTCCCAATCAACTCTATGTGGTTGAACGCGGTGATCATTCCTTAGTAGTCACAAAAGGACGACTCAAGGAGAGCGGCGAGACTCAGGATCTGGTGGAGGAGCGGATCCTGGAGACGATTCGGAATTTTGTGGCGAGACAGACCGAGGAGGACAGAATAGCAAATAGCAAATAGCAAATAGCAGATTAGCAAATTACCCGGACTACGTACCCGGTGCTTTGTACCGATCATTGATCGCTTTGAGAGCGGCATTAAAATCCCGAACGGCAGACTGGAATTTGTCGCTCAAAGCCTGGGTTGCGAACAGCAGATGCTTCTCACCATTCAGTTTCCACTTGGAGGGGTTTTGGGAAAGCAGGTCGACCAAAGTGGCCGCACTATCGCAGATCTTGATGATTTCATCAGGCCAATAGAGATGCCCATCGGTCAGGGGCCGCCGGCCAAATGCGTCGGCGACTTGATGCGCCATCGGAGCTTCCATTCCCGCGGCGATCAGCTTTTCGGCAAGTTGGGCTGACGCATCTTGGCAGCGGCGCACAGCGGCTATCAGCCGGTTGCCTGCCTTGAAATTGAGTTACGATTCGATCAAGCAAGCAGTTCGGAAGCTCTGGATTGCGAATCATGAGGGCGCCGACAAAGCAGACAATCATTCCGACAACCAAGAAGAGCACCGAGAAAACGAAGCAGATTGCGACCAAAAATCGCCAGGTTAACGCTTCGCGGTTCTTTTAGTGCACGTGTACCCGGCAGTTGAAGACTGTTGGGATCGTCGATACCTGTAAGGATCGATTCTTCAGTAAAAAATCATCTTTATGAATACTAATGTTCTCTCCCGCAACGATCGTGAATCGGTGGCCATCCTTACCTTTGAACGCTCGGCCAAATTAAACGCTCTCAGCTATGAACTAGTCGATGCGATCGTCCAGGCATTAGATCAAATCGAGGAAGAAGACCAGATTCGAGCCGTGGTTCTGACCGGGGCCGGTCGCGCGTTTAGCGCCGGAGCGGATATCAACGAGTTTTCCAAGGACGTAGCGCTCGGTACTCAAGTGATTCACCGCAGATTTGTGCGGCGCGGGCAGAACATGACCCGACGGATCGAGAATTTCTCCAAACCAATCATCGCCGCGGTGAACGGGATCGCTTACGGCGGCGGATGTGAAATCGTGGAAGCGACCCATCTTTCCGTGGCCGTGCCGGAAGCGCTTTTCTCCAAGGCCGAAATTGCGATCGGGATACCTCCGTGCTTTGGCGGGACCCAACGGTTACCACGTCTAGTCGGCCGAAAGCGTGCGTTGCGGATGATTCTAACCGGAGAACCGATTACTGCGACCGAGGCTAAAGAAGCGGGGCTCATCAACACGATCGCCGCCAGCAAAGAGACATTGATCGACGAGGCGGTTGGACTTGGACTTAAAGTTGCCCGGTTTGCACCCGAAGCGGTGGCAGTCTGTTTGCATGCAGTTCATCGCGGCCTAAACGCCACCATCGATGAGGGACTCGCCATTGAGGCGGAAGCTTTCGCCAAGATGGTACCAACTGACGCCACCCGCGAAGCGCTCGACAAGTTCGTCAAAGCGCACTCATAACCACAGAATCTCAACCGCAGATACACGCGGATTGACACAGATAAAGAACAACCGCGAATGGACACGAATTAACGCGAATAATGTCTGCTCTGGGCGTATCTGAGCGATATCCGAAATGCGCGGCAGAAAGGCTACACGGCCCAAAGAACAACAGTTTATTCGCGTAGATTCGTGTCCATTCGCGGTTGTTTAGCTCTCTACCAACGCGAAGGTGAGCTTCAACGTGATGACCTGGAACGGTTTATAGGGGAACGTAATTCGGTGGTTGTCCTCGACGATTAGTTCGGAGGGTTCTTCTTCCAGGATGTTAACAAGAGTCGCTCTTTGTAGTGGTAATGCCGTCTCGATCGTGGTTTGGCCACGGTCACCGTGCGGTTCGTAGAGCCGAAGAATGATATCGTCAGAATCTTCTGCTTTCTTTAAGCACCCGAGACTCAAGGGAGATCCAACAAAGCGGAAGAGCGACGCTTGGATAGGAGTCTGCCCGGCTCCAGCTGGCTGGAGCGGAGAATGCATTTCTTCGGCTGCTAGTACGGTTCCGTTTCGCCAGCTGCCGGAGTGCGTAAAGATCGCATAAACGAACTCATGGTCTCCTTCGTCAGCATAGGGATCCGGGTAGATGGAAGCACGGAGCAGACTTATTCCGAGAATGTTCCCGTGCGCGCTGTAGCCGTACTTGCCGTTGTTCAGCAGGCTGACCCCATAACTCGGTTCACTGAGATCCATCCAGCGATGGGCTGGGACCTCGAAACGGGCCTGATCCCAGGGTGTGTTCCGATGATTCGGCCGCGCAACCGCTCCAAAAGCCGTTTCCGCCCAAATTTCATGACTGCGAATGGCAAACGGAAACAGAGCGCGTAAAAAACGGCGCCGGCCTTGCCAGCGCACCCGAGTAGCGATCTCAACCAGTCGAGAATGCGTAGTCAGCCGGTAGTCTTGGACAATCTCGATGCCTTCGTGACGGCGGATCACTCTCAACGTCCCTCGGATAGGCCCGTGCTCAACCAATTCCGGTTCTCCGACAGCCAGAAGTTCTACACCTTCATCGCTGTAGGTCGCATCGATGTCCCAAGCATCAAATTGGCGCGGAATATCGGTGAATAACCAGAGCTGGTTGCCGCGCCCGGCCAAAACTTCTCGCTGGAAAACTTTGTCGTAGATCGAGGCCAAGGTACCATCAGGGTTAACGCTAATCCGCAACTCTTGATTCTCGATTCGCAGCGGATCGGCTGCAATGGCCAGCTTCGTGCTTGTCGGGGCGTAGCTTGGCGAAGGCGGAAGTGAAGCGGTTCCTGAGCTGGAGTCTCCTCGATGTAGTTTGACGGCGACCCCGCCAAGGGCCGGCACGGTTACATTTTCACCTGCGATCAAAAGTCGTCCTTTGTCCAGGCGTTGGGTTACGAGCGGTTGACCCTCGACACTTAGGCTGCCAGGATTTTCACTTTCCAGTTCTGATATCTCAGCCACGAGTGGACGGTCATGTAGTTGAAGATTCACAACCCAAAAAGAATCGCCCGGCGAATTCGTTAGCTGGTCAGGTTGCAGCGCCTGCTCTTGCAACTTCTGCGTCTCTTCGACCGCGGTACTCAACGTCCGATGAGCTTCCTCGTAGACGGTATGAACACTCGATCCCGGCAGGATATCATGGAATTCATGAAGGAGGAGGGTTTGCCAAAGCGAAGCCAACGGTCGGACCGGATAGCTTTGCCGGCGCCAAACATAGGCCAAGGTTGCGGCAACCTCCGCCCCGACTAACCCATTCTCTAATTGCCGATGGAGCAACTTTACTTTGGCCTGAGTCGTAAAAGTCGCCCGATGATACTCGAGGTATTGTTCTCCAACCCACACCGGCAGAGCGGCGGTCGCAATCCTTTCGTAGAAGTCGGCGACTAGTCCCAGCTTAAGCTCGGGCAGCCCAGGATCGTTGCGTAGGCGAGAGAAACGTTCCAGCATACCTTCACTTGGTCCCCCACCCCCGTCGCCGCATCCGAAGGCGAGCAAGGTGCTATCGTGTATCTGTTTGCCGGTGAAATTCTGCCAGGTCTCACCGATTTCGTCCGCGGTCAGCCGCGCATTGTAGCCGGTGTCCGGGTTCGTGAAGCTGTGAGCTAACACCCGGGTGCCGTCGATCCCTTCCCACCAATAGAGATTGAAAGGAAAAGGATTTCGTTCATTCCACGTGAGCTTGTGGGTGAAGAAGAATGGAATACCAGCCGAAACCAAGAGCTGCGGTAACCCCCCGGTGAACCCGAATGAATCCGGCAACCAAGCGACTCTAGCCCGGCGTCCGAACCGGCTCTCAAAATATCTTTGCCCGAATAAAAGTTGGCGAACCCAGGATTCACCAGCCAACAGATTGCCATCGGGCTCGACCCACATCCCGCCGATCACTTCCCAGCGACCGGCTTTTATCTGCGCGCGAATCTTTTCAAACAGAGCGGGATCGTCTTGTTCGATCCAAGCATAGGCCTGCGCGCTGGACTGGTTAAACCGGAAGTCGGGATAGCGGTCCAGCAAACCCGCAACGGTATAGAAGGTTCGACGCGCTTTTCGTCGAGTCTCTTCCAGAGGCCAAAGCCAAGCCAGATCGATATGGGCATGGCCCGTTAACCAGACCGTACCCTCGGCTGGAAAACGCTTCCGCGCCTCGTGGAGATCGCTGCGAAATTGTTCCTTAACTTCGCGTAACCGTTGAAGTTGTTCAGTGGTTAGGGGGGTTGGAGCCGAACGAAACTCCCATCGTTCCCAAAGGGAGGCCAGGCTTTCTTCGTTGCCATAAAAATTCTCAGCTGAACGACTTTGCGAGATTGCCGCGAACCGGGCCAAATAGGCTTCCGTATCGTTTCGCGGAAGCGCCATCCGGACAACTGCGCGATGAACCAGGTCAGTTAACAATTCCGATAGTGAATCCCGGCCTTTGCGATGGTGATACCGCGCGGTTTCCAGCGCTGCCGCTAGATCATCATAAAGCGATCGAACCTCGGGTTCCGGAACCACGATCGCGGCCAACTCGAGACAAGGGCGTGCGGTGGGCGTCCCGAATAAGCCGTGCGAGACAGCCTGAGCGCTTACGCGCAAGGCCTCGCCGCCGACAGCCGAAGACAATACCGGATGCTCTTCATGAAAGGTATTCAGTCCCGCGAGAGGTTGATCATTGAGAAAAAGGAGCGCTTCGCCACCGAGACGGAACCGGCAATGAACTGGGAACCCAGCCCAATTTTTAGGGACGAGAACGTTGAACCGAAACTCGACGGGAGTATCCTGGATCGGCCAAGGATCGCCCACTCGAACCGGTTGCCAGTCTGCGTGCGGCCCAACCCGGAACTCTCCACCTGGAATCAAGCTCCAGTCTCGGTCGCGCCAAGCACCTAGCTCCAATAAACGGTTCGAAAGTCGCTTTAACGATTGTTGAATAGCGTCAGAACGAATCACGGGACCAATCAAGCGCACTCCCGTCAACCCGCAAACGAAGAGAAAATCTCACACAAAGACGCAAAGACGCAAAGGTTCGGAAAACTGATAAAACTCAAAGCGCCGGATTGTTGACCTGGTGACCACCAATCAGTCTGCGTCAGACCATTTCCAAGAATTGCGTCCGCCGAGCCCTCCCCCGATTGATTGTCTTAACCTTTGTGCCTTTGCGTCTTTGCGTGAGATTTTTCTTCGTTTTGGGGTGCCGCGCGCGGTCGGAGCGATTGATGCGGCGGGGATTCGTTGTAGTGATAGGGTGTGCCAATCAAGGCCTTAGCTTGTTCCCCCCTCGATGAAAACGAAATTCAAGACACTACTGGCAATCAGTTCTTGCCTCTGTATTTCGGCAGGAGCTTATGGACAAACACAGTTAAAGTTCTGGCTGCCTTCCTCGGTCAGCACTTACGAAAAGGCGGCCTATCAAAAGGCGGCGGAAGCTTTCAGCCAAAAAAATCCCTCGATCAAAGTTAGCATTGAGGTTGTCCCTGGTTCGGAAACGGATGTCGCCAAACTGATGACCGCCGTCCGCAGCGGCGCCGGGCCGGATCTCGCGGTGATCGATCGTTTCACGATCGCCCAACGGGCGGCTGCCGGGTTGCTCGTTGATCTGACGCCGCTCATCAAGAAAGAAGGCAAAGATCTGAGCCAAGAATATTCGGACGGGCCATGGCAGGAAGTGACTTATCAAGACAAAGTCTACGCTCTTCCGACCAACACGGACGCGCGGGTCCTGTTCTACAACAAAACGATCTTGAAAGATGCCGGCATCGATCTGGGCGAATTCGATCCGGCGCATGGGCCGATCTCGCCGGATCGTTTTAAGGAGATCGCGTTTAAGCTCAACCAAACGGATTCCTCCGGAGCGTACACCCGGATCGGATTTGTGCCCTGGCTTGAGCAAGGCTGGGGGTACACCTGGGGATACGCGTTTGGCGGCAGTTTCTTCGATTTCAAGAATTGTAAAGTGACTGCTAACGATCCCGGTGTGGTTAAAGGCTATCAGTTCTTATATGATTGGGCGAAAGCTTTGGATCCGCAAAAAGCTCGAACTTTTGTGGACACCTATTGGCAATGGCCTTCAAACGGTACCTTGCCAGACGCCCAGATGCCGTTTTTCACCGGCAAAGTAGCATTTGTGATCACGGGCAATTGGGTGTTTGCCACGATGAAAAACGCAGCCCCGAACCTCGACTACGGGGTAACCTATGTCCCGGCTCCAAACGGTTTGAAAACATCGTGGTCAGGTGGTTGGTCCGTCGTAATTCTTCAGGGATCGAAAAATGTCGATGCAGCGTACAAGTTGCTGCGCTACGAGACGGGCGAAGAAGGTCAAACCATGCTGGTGAAAGAGGCTTCGTCCCTGCCTACCTTAAAGAGTCTGCAGCAACGAAAAGATCTCTTTCCGCCGGAATACGAATTCTTCTTGAGTCTGTTGCCGGTGTCTAAGTCTCGGCCGCCAGTCCCGGTCGGCGCCGTGTATTGGGACAAGTTAAAGGATGCGGAAGAAGCGGTGATTACCAACAGCCAAACACCGCAAGACGCGCTGAAAGCGGTGGTGGATGACGTCCAACCGCAGATGGATCGGTTTTGTAAGTAGCAGAGAAGAATAAATCTCACGCACAGACGCAAAGGCGCAAAGGTTAAGACAGAAGCTGAATTAGCCACGAAAAGACGCAAAAAAAAGGTGGAGAGATTGTACAAGGCAGTTCAGGGCTTCGCGTTGGCAAGGCGGCTTTGTCAGGTTAGCAGGCTATATCTAGAAGGTGGTTCCCTTCCCACAATAAAGCGCTAGTACCACCGTTAATTTTACCTTCGTTTTCCTTTTTTGCGTTTTTGCGCCTTTTTGCGGCTATCTCATCTGCCTTAACCTTTGCGTCTTTGCGCCTTTGCATGAGATTTTCTCCGTGTTCGCTCTCATGAACCGCACGCGCAAAAAGGTTATTTCGGCCGATACCCGAAATCTATTGTTTGGCCTCTTATTTATTAGCCCTTGGATTCTGGGGTTTTTTCTTTTCTTGGTTTATCCGGTCTTGTCCAATTTCCATCTGGGGATGACTCAGTACTCCGGGTTTGGGAAGCCCGAATGGATCGGATTTCAGAATTATGCGGCGTTGTTCAAGGATCCGCTATTTTGGACCTCGCTGTATAACACTTTCTACTATGTCGTGTTAGCGGTGCCTCTGGGTGTTTTCGTGGCCATCGGTCTGGCCGTGGCCATGAATCAGAAGGTGCGGGAAGTGACCTGGTACCGAGTCATTCTCTACCTACCGAGCGTGGCTCCGGTGTTCGCGCTATCGATGATGTTAGTTTGGCTATTAAATCCGCGCTTTGGTCTATTTAACTATATCCTCAGCTGGCTACACATTCCGGCGATCAACTGGCTGGGCGACCCACACTGGTCCAAGCTAGCGATAGTTTTGGTCGCCCAGTTCGGAGCTGGTCATATCGGGCTCATCTTCTTAACGGCGTTGCGGGCGATTCCGCCGACGCTCTACGACGCCGCTTCACTAGACGGCACCAGTCAGTGGAGAAAGTTTTGCCATATTACGCTTCCGTTACTAACCCCAACGATCCTGTACGATATCATCATTGGCATTGGTCTGGGCCTCCAAGTTTTTGCTCCGGCTTATATCATGACCGGAGGCGGTCCATTGAATTCGACCATGTTCACCGCTCTCTATATCTACAAGAACGCCTTTGAATACAGCCGGGTTGGCTTAGCAGCGGCCGTCTCTGGAATTCTTTTCCTTATCAATGCCACACTCGCCATCGTCACCTTCTGGTCATCTAAGTACTGGGTAAACTACCACCTGGAATAATGGAAACTTTGATTCGCCCATCAGGTAAGCGGCCGTTGGCTGAGGTACGCCAGCAGCTCCTATCGAGGTTTTTTTTGATTGCGACCTGTCTGTTCTATCTATCGCCCATGTATTGGATGGTGGTGACAGCCTTTAAATCGGACAAAGAACTGGCCCAATTCCCACCTACGCTGTGGCCGCACGACATCTTCTGGCATAACTTTGATCAAGCGACCAAGACATTCCCTTTTCTCTCCTATCTGGGTAACACGATCTTCTATGCAGCGCTGACTATGTTAGGGAGCGTTTTGTCGAATTTTGTGATTGCTTACGGGTTTTCTCGAATCAAGTGGCCTGGTCGCGACTTACTGTTCTACCCGGTAATCGCATCCATCTTCATCTTTATCCAGTTTCCGGTAAACCCTATCACCATGGTGCCGATGTTTTCGTTTTTTGCTGGGTTAGGGTTAGTGAATTCCTTTATACCATTAGTCCTGCCTACGTTTTTCGGTAACCCGTTTTTTATCTTTCTGCTCCGGCAATTCATGTTGCAAATCCCGACAAGTCTATCGGAGGCGGCAAGGCTCGATGGAGCCAACGAATTTCAAATCATGGGGCGCGTCATCCTACCGTTGACTCGCCCGGCGTTAGTCGTGGTGGCACTACTAGCCGGAGTCAATGCCTGGAACGATTTCTTAGGTCCGCTGATTTATCTGCAGAATGACAAACTCTACACGTTGTCATTGGGGCTCACCTTTTTTAAGACTCTCCATGGGATTCAGTTCAACATGCTGATGGCGGCTTCTTGTCTGGTGGTGTTGCCCGTCGTTCTCGTCTTTCTCTGCTTTCAGCGAGTTTTCCTTGAAGGAGTCACTCTGGGAAGCGGGAGGTGAGTGGAGGGTGAAAGGTGAAAGGTGAAAGGCGTTTTTGAGAAGTGGTGAGCGTTGAGTGGCGCCACGGATGGGACTTATAGGACCTATACGACTTATAGGGCGCGCCTGCTAGCGACCGATCCTCGCTCCTGGCGGCCTTTCACCTTTCACCTCTCACCTCTCACTAATCGCCCGTCGGGACGATCCCCACGTTTTCGATCATAAGAATAACGGTACGCTCGGGTGCGCGGGTACGATGCAACACGCCTTTAGGAACCACGAAACCGTTTCTGGGGTTTAGTTCGACGGTACGGCCTTCCAGATCGATCAGGAGCTGGCCTTCGACCACATAAAAGAATTCGTCATCGTTGTCGTGTTTGTGCCAATGGTATTCACCTTGGATCACACCGACCCGGATAACCGAAGCGTTGACCTGGCAAAGCGTTTGATTGAACCAAGGCACCTGGGCATCAGAGAAGCTTTTCTCGTCGATGATCTCAAGTGCGCCATGCAAGATATTGAGTCGGGTATCGTAGGGGAAATCTTTGACGTCGCTCATCGGTGCCCATGTTACGATGGGAGCGAAGTGCACGCAAAAGCCGGGAGTATGCCATGGGCCCGGCGAGCGGAGTAATCAGTAATCAGTGTGACAGCAATCAGTATTGATGTTCCGTATAGCGAACTGATTACTCTTTACTTCGACCCGCGGCCACTTCTTGCGAATCACCAATCACCTTTCACATGCTCCGCCCTCGACTACTAACCTACCTCTGCTACGGCGCAATGATGAGCCTGGCGATCGGTGTCAATCTTTTGCCGGTCTTTTTAACCAGCTTTAGCGCTAGCTTTGGTGGTTCGGAAGGTCTCAGCCAAGAGCAGTTAGGCAGGCTGGGCGCGTTTTCCTTTGCCGGCCTGGTTTTTGGTATTTTACTGGCTGGACCACTGGCGGATCGATGGGGTGCAAAGCTGTTTGCGATCGGCGGTAATGCGGTGATGGCAGCCAGTCTCATCAGTATGTCGATCGCGCCGGATTATTGGGCGTTAAGCATCGCTGTGTTCTGGCTCGGCTGCGGCGCCGGTATGCTGGACATGGTCCTTAGCCCGATCGTCTCAGTACTGAACCCTGAACGCAGATCAGCAGCAATGAATTGGTTACATTCCTTCTATTGCGTCGGCGCAGTGGTGACTATTCTGGCGAGTACAGTGGCATTGCAAGCGGGTTTGGGATGGCGGCACGCGTCTCTTTTGCTATTGCCCCTTCCGCTGGCCTTGCTCGTTATCTTTGGGTTTTTGCATTTTCCGGAGCTGGTCCATGAGTCAGAACAGGCTGGGCGAGCGCCACTGACTAAGTTACTAAAGGAACCCTGGCTCTGGGGCTGCCTGTTGGCGATTTTTTTGGGCGGCGCCACCGAACTCGGAATGGTGCAATGGTTGCCTGCTTATGCCGAGACGTCGTTAGGCTTTCCCAAATGGATGGGCGGCGCGGCTCTGCTCTCCTTTTCGATATTGATGGCGGCCGGCCGGATGGTGGTTGGGGCGATGGGCGAGCGGGTCAATCCTTTCGTAATATTGGCTTGGTGCTGCGGCTCATCGGTGCTCCTCTTTCTATTAGGTTCATTCCTGCCGGTATCAGCTTGGGCGCTAACCGCCTGTATCGTAGTTGGCTTCACCGGAAGCGCACTCTGGCCTACGATCCTCGGTATTTCCGCCGATCGCTATCCGGCCGGAGGCGCAACCATGTTCGCGGCGTTGGCCGCCATGGGGAATGCAGGCGGGATTCTGATGCCTTGGATTGTCGGCTGGATCGGTGATCAGGTTAATCTGCACTGGGGGTTAGCGGTTTCCGCGCTAGCGCCGCTCCTGATGTTACCGGTCGTACTGATATTGAAACGCACGTCTGTGCGAGACGCGGTAGCGAATCGATGCCAGCGGTAAATTCAAAGTCAGCGGTCATTCGCGGGAGCCGCCTCCTTGATCAACCGATAGAGCTGCCAAATTGCGAAGCGGCTCCCCTCCCACGATTACTTCCCCGCCACCGCGCGGACGCCCTCCAGGATGCGGGCGACGCTGGGGCGATAAGCTTTTTCCAGGATCGGTGAAAACGGAACCGGGACATCCGGGGAAGCGATTCTGGCTACCGGCGCTTTGAGATGGGCGCTAAATCGTTCCTGAATGCCGGCGGCGATTTCTGCGCTCACGCCGCCGGTCTTGGGACCTTCTTCGACGATCACTACCCGGCCCGTCTTTCGTACCGACTCGCCAATGGTCTCAAAGTCAATCGGCGCCAGGCTTCGGACATCGATCACCTCGACATCCACACCCTCGGCGGCGAGTTGCTGCGCGGCGTCCAGACTGAAATGCAACATCAATAGCCACGATAAAATCGTGATATGCGATCCAGACCGGCGAACGGCGGCTTGATCGAGCGGCACCAAATAATCGTGATCCGGAATTTCACTGGTGGCGTCAACCGCCCCTGATTCCAAGCGTGCTCCCTTTGAGCCGTAAAGCAGTTTATGTTCAAAGATTAGAACCGGATCGTTGTTGCGAACCGCCGATTTCAAGATCCCTTTGGCATCATAAGCATTCGATACCGCCACGACTTTCAACCCGGGAACACCGGTGAAATAGCGTTCCATGTTTTGGGCGTGTTGAGAGCCGCGACCGGTAGCGCCAACTGGCGCCCGCATTACCAGAGGCACCTGACAACTCCCACCGGACATGTACCGCATTTTAGCTGCGTTATTGATGATCTGATCACTCGCTAGAAAGAGAAAATCGCCATACTGAACATCGGCAATCGGTCGCATGCCCATCATCGCAGCGCCCACTGCGATACCGAAAAATCCGAGCTCAGCAATCGGCGTGTTGATCATCCGATCGGGAAATCTCTTCTCAAGACCCAGGGTAACCGTGAATGCGCCACCCCAACCACCCGGGACCGCAATATCTTCGCCAATACAGAAGACCGCCTGGTCACGCTCCATTTCCTCGGCAATGGCGTCACGCAGCGCTTCAGCGATGGCTTGTCGTTTCATGAGCGGTGTCCCGCCCGGGACTTCACACTCGTCCTTCCGCCTTCGCCAACGGCCGTGTCGTGGAGCGCGCCTCGCTTGCGAGGCCGACCTTGAGCGGATGGCACCAGAGAGCGTGGGCTACGGCGGACAGGCTGTCCCCGAATTCTGCGAGCGGAGTGATGGAGCGTTGGAGTATTGGATTGTTGCTGTTTCGTGTCGTTGTCTCCCCCATCGCATCCGGCGACGTTGGGTATCCCGAAGGGCTTCACCGGTAGGGAGGAGCTCCTGCTCGTCCGGGTATTGCGTGAGAGAAAACCCATCGTGGGTCTAAGCACGGACGAGCGGGAGCTCGTGCCTACCGATGGTCTGCTCCGCGACAAAAGCTCAGCTCGCATAGACGTCAGTAAGCAGATCATCAATTACCGGCTGAGGAGCGATCTTGGCTTTCTCCACCGCACACTCAATTTGCTCATCAACTCTCAATCGGATCCGATCGAGATCGGACTGACCGGCGCTACCGTCCGCTAACAACGCCTCGGCGAAACGAATGATCGGGTCGTTGGCAGACCAAGCCGACCGTTCCTCCTTCGGTTGATAATGACAGGGATCCCGGCGCGAGTGTCCAGTACGACGATAGGTCAATAGCTCAAGGAGAACTGGGCCTTCGCCAGCGCGGCATTCGTCCGCGGCTCGAAAGGCCGCTTCATAAACCGCCACCGGATCGTTACCATCGACCGTCTCACCGCGGAAACCGTAACTGGCTGCGCGATCAGATATTCTCGTATTCTTCATGACCTGATCGATGCGAGTGGAGGCGCCGTAGAGGTTGTTCTCGCAGACAAATAACACGGGCAAATTCCAGAGAGCCGCCATATTCAGACCCTCGTGGAAGGCGCCCTCGGCCACCGCACCGTCACCGAAGAAACAGGCAACCATCTGTTGGGTTTTCTGCAGCTTAAAAGCCAGCGCCATCCCCGTTGCCACCGGGATCCCTCCGGCCACGATCGCGATCCCGGGAATCATTCCCTTGGCGAAATTGCCCATATGCATTGAACCCCCCTTCCCTTGGCAACACCCGGTGGCTGCGCCGAAAAGTTCATCCATCATTTCCTGAACCGTCAAACCCTTGGCCAAGGCATGACCGTGTCCGCGAAAAGTGGAGCTAATAAAATCGTTATCTCTAAGTGCGGCACAAACCCCAACCGCGGCGGCTTCTTGCCCCTGACACTGATGAATCGTGCCGGGCATAATGCCTTCGAGGAAGAGCGCCTTTACCCGGTCTTCAAACTGTCGAATCAACAGCATTCGCTCGTAGAGACTGAGCAAGAAATCAGGATGGTATTTCGTTAACTCTGGATCGTACTCGCCGGCACTGGGCTCGGCGGTATTCGGTTCAGCCGCTGCACCCATAACGGCCAACACTTCCCCGGCACACGCTTCGTCTCCCACCGGAACTAGCTGTTGTAGCAGTTTCCCGGAACTAAGCGCTTCAACCTCCATGGTGGCTTTGTCCGTCTCCACCTCAAGGACGGCTTGACCGCGCTCCACAAAATCGCCCACCGACACCAGCCACCGGACGACCTTGATAGGCGAACCGGTCGTCGATAGATCCGGCATTTTAAGATTCATGCGACCGTCGTGTTTACCAGATGTTCGCCACGCATCGTAACCGGCTGTTCCTCAATTAAACGGGTCGCTTCCGCCGCACTCAGCACACCGTCGGTCGTGCCGACGGCTCGGGTAGCGGAGGCGCCTAAGGCGCTGGCATACATCAGACTGCGAGGAAACTCCCAGCCCTGCGCGATTCCTGTGATTAAGCCGCTGGCAAAGGCATCGCCGGCACCGGAGGGATCAACTGATTCCCAAGGATAAGCGCCACAACGCCAATATTCATCTCCACTGACGCCAAGCGCTCCTCGGTCGCCCAGTGTTATTACCACTCCTTGAGCACCCCAACTTCGAAGCTGCAGCATCGCCCCCCAGGGATCACTTCGGCTCGTCAATACCGCTGCCTCGGTATCATTTGGCAAAAACCAGTCGATGTACGGTAATAGCTTCTGCATCTCGCCCGCGCGAGCGAAGTGCGTTGGCAGGACCACGTCCACCACCGTAACTACGCCGTGTTCTCGACAGAAATGCAACAGTGTCAGCAGTTCATCCGGTTCGATGCCAGGCATGGCAAACAGACCGCCAAGATAAAACAAATCCAACCCGGCTAACCAATCGCCATCAATATGATAGATAGAAAATTCCTGGTTGGCGCCGAACGTGTGGATGTATCGCCGATCCTCCCCGTCGACTAACAAGATTACCGTTTCACTAGTCGGATATTCCCTGGTGTAAAACAACCGATCACAATTTACTCCGCCAGCCTGCAGGGCTTTCACCAGGGCCTCCCCGGCGGCATCCCTCCCCAGACACCCCACCAGATCAACTGACAAGTTTTGTTTACAGAGATCGATGGCGACATTGGCGGCGCATCCGCCCGCCTTGGTTCTAATCGCGTCGACTGCTACTAATTCTCCTGGACGCGGTAACGCCGGTAACGGACCGCAAAACGTGTCTTTCACCAGAATCCCGCCACAACCGATCCTTGTCATATGTTAGTTTGCCTTTCCACAACAACCAAGTAATTCGATGCGTTCCAGAACCGCATCGCGCACTGCCGATCGGCTTGCTACCATCACATCGGCATCCCCACCCATACCTAATAGTTCGTGCGGGTTATCTAAGGTTGCCTCAAGGCTCACCCGCAATGCTTGAAGGTATCGTTGCTTCAAGTAGGTACCGAAGTTAACTTTGGTAACGCCTAACCTGATCGCTTCCCGAAGAGAATCCGCTTTGATGCCGGTTCCCCCGTGCAATACCAGCGGCTTAGGAACGTGCCGGCGAATCTCGGACAGACGTTGCAGATCGAGATCTTGTTCGCCTTTGGTCATAACATGGACGTTACCGACACTAACCGCCAAAAGATCGACGTTGGTATCCTGAACAAAATGAGCGGCCAATTCGGGATCGGTTAAGGAGCTCCCATGGCCATTGCCGGAGGCGCCAAAGGGCAAGTGACCAATCTCAGCTTCCACCGCGGCGCCATGATGATGGGCGAACTCAGTTATCGCGGTAACCCGGTCCCGATAGTCGTTATAACAGGCGGTTGGATCTGACGGCATGACCAGGTTGAATCCAGCCAGAACGGCATTCCGCACCCAATCATCGTTGGGACATTCGTTGAAGATCAATCCGCAGGGCACGCTGGAGCCGGCCGCTCCCGCTTTCCCCAATTCGGCGTAGCAACGGATCCGCTCACCTAACTTGCGCTTGGGGCGGCTCAAGAACTCGCCGTTGAAACCGACAATGATCGGTGAACCGGTTGCTTCTGCGGCATCGAGCACACCTTGCAAGGACTCAAGATTCCAGCTCTCGAAATAGCCGAGCGCGTATCGGTGCTCACGCGCGTGCCGGAGAAGATCGTTAATGGGCCAAAGTGACATAATCCGGCTCCGCCTTGGCCAGGGGGGCTAGGTTAACTTTCAGGCCAGCCCGTCTTACGGCGGCCAGATCCGATTTCCGGGCGCCTTCATCAGTGACCACCTGGTCGATCTGCGAGATGTCGAGCACTTTGCTGAGGGCATGAACCCCGAACTTTGAATGGTCGACCAACAACACCGTCTCTCCGGCCCGCTCGGCCATGATCTGCTTCACCCGTGAGGTCGCGACCGCAGACTCGTAGGTACCGTCGGTGGGAAGAAACCCTTTGGTGGTGACGAAGGCTTGATCGATGAAAAACGCCTTCGCCATTTCATCGGCTTGCGAGCCCGCAAATGAGAGAGTGACAGGATCATACTCACCGCCGATCCCGATGATGGTGTTGTTGCCCTTGCTCAGCTCTAAACAGGTCAAGGCCGAGTTGGTGAGGATGGTGAGTCCGGATCGCTGATCGGCCACTAGTTTGGCCAAGGCCAGATTGGTCGTGCCACCATCGAGAAAGATCGTTTGCCGATCCTTAATCAACTCGAGCGCTTTGGCCGCAATTGCTCGCTTTTCCAACTGGTTACTGGCCAGACGTTCGCGAACGCTGTTCTCGTAAAGATAAGGAGCTGCGCTTGCCTGTTGAATTCCGCCAACCGTTTTGATGACCTTCCCGAAGCGCGCCAATTCATCACAATCCCGCCGAATGGTCATGGTTGAGACTTGCAACAAGTCGGCTAGCGCTACATAGGCCGCGCTTCCTTGCCGATCGACCACGTCGAGAATAAAGGCGGCTCGATTTTCTACGCGTTTGAGAGAGGACAAGGCGAGAGTGGTTACTGTGATTTAATCACAAAATCAAGCGATCAAATGTGAAATTTTCACATTTTGCTGTCCGGAAGTTGTCCGATTTTCCACGGGGTTGGATCTTGTTCTTACGGATGTATCCGAATTTGTTCCCGAAGGGGACTAGAGGATGGTAGGCAGGCAACCCGCGTAGCGGTCCGGCGGCTGGCGGATCGCTACCGAGTACGGCATTCTCAACTAACGGTTGGCGCAAAAAAAGGAAGGTGGTAAGACTCGGTTTCGGTTAGCCCCCGACCGATCATCTCTTCCACATTCAATCGCTAGCCAATCGCAGGAGGAGCGTAGGGCTTGTCGTGCGTCTCGGCACCGAGGACGAGTGATGTGGCTTTGAAAATGTGGACAGGTGTCGAGGTTTCTTGTCCATGAGACTGAAAGAAGGTAATCCAAGTACGAAGTGCCTGGTACCCGCCCAACGCTGGGAGGGGAGCCGCTTTATCGCGTGGCAGTTCTATCGGATTGGCAGCCGCCGAAAGCCTTCGGGGCAGGCAGGCGGCTCCCCTCCCAGGTTTGGTCGCGTTCCAGTACTTTTGGGGCTGGCTACCATCAGTTGGTCCCTTCGCGATAACAAACCGGTCCTGCTCCTGACCGCAAAATCGACGCCACATCACGAGGACGAGGACGAGGACGATGGTGATGGGCGTTGACAATAGATCACGGGATCCGTGAACCTGCAGATTAAGCATTCATGGCTGATTCGCTCAACACACGCAGCTGCTGCCCACTTAAGGAAAATGAAACGGCGAATCCGTCAGGTGTCGCCAATGTCATAATGAAAGCATTCGGATCCGCAGACCTTTCGATGCGCACCGCCTCGGCGGGGTAGACGAGGCGAAGACTATCATCACCGTATCGAGCCGAAAGCGCCTGCGTCATCATTCTTGGAAGCGTCATCATCAGTGCGCGGAGAGACTCAGTTGGCAGGCTGAGAGAAGCTGATTTGCCGTTCGCGCACTTGACGGTCATGCGGAACCAGCTGCCGTCACCAGCGACTTCGTAGGCGATAAGCTCTTCTCCTATCAGGTCTTCTGTCGGTGCAGCGGTGGTATAGGGCGCGGCCGGGCCTGACGCTTTGTGCGGTGTAGAATTCATGGTTTTTCCGATCGAAATCTCGGCGTTTTAGTAGTTGATTTCAGCAGCTCGCGATCAGGCTGGCTTGGTCACAGCGCCGGTCCGGCTCGGACCGCCACTACCCAAGTCGCTGACTTGCTGCAATAAGAAGAGCTCTTCTTGTAGGCGGCGACGAGCTCTGCGCAAGCGGGCAATCACTGCTTCCAATGGCACATCCAGCGCTGCTGCGATGGTTTTGTAAGACCATCTCTCGATTTCAAATAGGAGCAACACCTCACGCAACTCTGCGGGGAGCCGTTCCAAGGCCTCCTCTAATAACTGACGTTGGCTTTCCTGGGACCATCCCGAGACCACGACTTTCGTGGGCGCAGCGTTAGGTCCATCTTCAAAACGAATTGGCTTCTCTTCGCTGTGATGTTTCGTAAGCCAGCTATCGGCAGTGTTACGGACGATGGTCAGCAGCCACGCTTGGGGGTTGTTTCCACGGAACCCAGAGAACCCTTGAAGAGCGCGAGCATAGGCTTCCTGGACAATGTCGGCTGCGTCTTGATCTCGAATTACTAGCCACCGGGCAAGGTTATAAGCCGCGTCTAAATAAGGTAGAAAAAGCTCTTCGAAACGCGACTCCTTTCGCATCGATAGGAGTAGACATTGCTAGTTAAGATACCTATCCTCTTTTGTCCCAGTTGCCGTAATCGTTGTCCGAACTTCCCGCATTTCAGCGATGCTGTGAGCGGCCGATGAGGTCAATGCCCTCACTCGTTTGTCTATTCCAGGTCGAGGATGGTTTTGACGGTAGCTTCGGGGGTTGTCAACATGCACAGATGGGTGGTGTCGATCGTGGCCGTCCGAACGTTAGGGTCACGCGTCACCCGCTCCATTATTCGATCAAAATCTCCTACAGTATTGGCGGTGCAGCGGACGTAGCTCATACGAACATGGGCGGGGCGTTGTAATACTTTCACCGGCTCGAACAGCGTTCGCCAAGGTTGGTTCACAAGTTTTGGCGTAATGAAGTCAACCAGCGCAGGATCGGTAATACCCAAGTATGAAAGTGGAAGGGGAGGAATTGGCCGGTCCTCATCTTTATAGATAATAAATTGAGCTCGGAGCTCCGGCGAGAGATAGTCGACGAGCGATTTTCCGTCCTCAGGGACAAAGGCGTCGAGGTAGATCATCGATCGGATACGGTCGGGGATGCGCGCCAGCGTGCCGGTGGCTACCATGCCCCCGTAACTCTGACTGACGAGAGTCACATCCTGAAAACCCTCCATCTCAATGTGAGCCACGATATCTTCGATATGGGTCGAAAGAGTGGCGCTCCTATTTTCCGAGTGACGGCGCTCACCAAGGCCGGTCAAGGTCGGTGTTGTCACCACATGCCCCCGCTCTCGCAGTGCGGGCGCGACATAACGCCATAACCAGCCGCCGCACCATCCTCCGTGAACGAGCACAAAAGTATGCCGTTGGTTTCGCGATTGTCGATCGTCCTGGTTGTTCTTCACGTTTGCATCCGTTGCTCTATTACTCTTTTGATAACTTGGTTAAACGTTCAGCGGAATTGCACTGCGCCCTTCTGTTCTAATACGTTGGAGCCTGGCATTCCGGATCTGATGTTCAGTGAATATCGGCAGTTCGCACCCACTCCCTATTTTGCTTGGTGAGGCGATACCGGCTCTACTTGAGCAGTATGCTAAATAAGTTCCTACCCAATGTCTTGGAGGAACCTGCTCTCTCTTTATTTTTGGTGATTTTTGCGGTAGCTCGAGATCGCCCGATTGCCTAAACGCTCAGAACAAGTGCACCAAGTCAGTGACTGGGGTAATGGCGCTGCTGCCAAAAGACGCGCAGCCCGAAGGGCTGCGATGAAAATGGGCCGGCGGCCTCGTTCGATGGGCACAAGGCGATTCGGCGACAGTACGTGCAGTGACATCAAGTCCAGGGATCCGGCGAAACCAAAGGGTTTGACGATTTGAGACAGCAATTCCGGCAATTGGGAATAAAAACGGCCGGTCTTTCCCGAGTTACTATCTACTCTCGCGAGCAGGAAAGGATTCTTTGCGCGCAAAGTCTAGCAACAACAGAACCTGTAGTCGGACAAATGCCTTGGAGGCAACCGACAGCGCAATGGCGGTGAATTGAGGTAGTAGCGGTATGATAGAAACCACTGATTCTCGACGCATCCCGGCGGAGATGCACCCCTCTCGAACCCTTAAAGGCCGGCACCTCCAACTCATGGGCATGGGCGCTGCTATAGGTGCTGGATTTTTCCTCAGCTCCGGATCTGCCATTCATGAGGCAGGGCCAGGATTACTGCTAGCCTATCTGCTTGCCGGAACCGTCATGTATTTAATTATGCGAGCGCTGGGCGAGTTAGCACTTGCGCATCCGTCAGCGGGTTCATTTACTACGTATGCGACGAAGTTCCTAGGTCCGCTGGCTGGCTTCATCATGGGCTGGTCCTATTGGATCGGCGCTCTGCTCGTAGGTATCGCGGAGATAACGGCGGTAGGGATTCTCTTGCGGCCCTGGTTTCCCGGGATACCGCAGTGGGTTCCAGCGCTGGGTGCCATCGTTTTGCTCTGTGCCATTAATATTCAGACCGTGCGGTCATTCGGGGAAGCGGAATACTGGATGGCCATGATCAAAGTCGGGACGCTTCTCGGCGTGCTATTATGCGGGGTGGCAATCTGGTTGTTTAGGATTGGAGATGTGGGCCGTCAGGCTAGCATATCTAATCTCTGGACGTATGGAGGCTTTCTGCCCAACGGCTTTTCCGGCGTTCTCGCGGCACTCCCCGCCGTCGTCTTCGCCTTCGGGGGTGTTGAAGTGATCGGACTCGCTGCGGCCGAGACAGAGCGGCCGGAGCACACACTGCCACGAGCCATCCGTGGGATCATTTACCGAATCATTTTCATCTATGTCGGTTCGCTGGCGATCTTCATGATACTGTGTCCGTGGAACCTGTTCGACCCAACGAAAAGTCCATTTGTTCTGGTATTGCAACATGCCGGCTTATCGGCGGCGGCGGGCGTAGTGACGTTTGTAGCCATCACTGCGCTGGTTTCCTCATGCAACTGCGGCCTGTTTGCCAGTAGCCGGATGCTGCGTTCCCTGGCATGTTCAGGACAAGCGCCTCTTCGGTTGCAATCTTTAAGCAGGCAGGGTATCCCGCATTTTTCCGTGTCGGTATCCGGGATAGCCATGCTCATCGGCGTCGGATTGAACTACGTAATGCCCGAGAGGCTATTCGGCTATCTGCTGACGATGGTTGCCTGGCTGATACTTCTGGTATGGGCGAATATCACGCTGACCCATCTCCTGTATCGACGGGCCGTCTCCAGAGGGCGAGCCAAGCGCGTTAGCTTCCGCATGCCGGGCGCTCCTTACACAAGTTGGCTCGTCCTTCTGGCCCTTGGCTTCGTCGCGGTGATGCTCACAATCCACGAAAGTAGCGTTATCACTCTCTACATTGTTTTGTCATGGTTCGGATTGCTGACCGTGGCCTACCTAGTCAAAGCCTCGTGGTAGCGGAAATTATAGAAGAAGTTGTCGATCCGATCTGCACCTTCGTCTAGCTGAAGATCGCATTGGCACCGCGCTGGGCAAAGTTGATCAAAGGGTCGCGTCCGAGCCCGCGGCTTCCGCGACACCAAAGCCAGCCGCAACCAGAGCAAGCGCACTTGCTACCCCGTCTGCTTCCCTCACAATACGTGGGTTGACCCCTCCTTGTTGGCAGGTCATGATAGCAATCTTGGCTTTTGAAGCTTAGTTTTTTCTTCTGAGGCTGCACGGCCCTTGATATGTTGCATTGGCATATCTTCTTCGCTTCGGCGTGATTTCCTAACTAACGTGGCCTGGAGTGCGATTGCAGCGATTTTGCTGTCCCCATCAGGTAAGCGGAGGCGGAAATCACCAGCTAATTCAGACTGCGTTTACGGCAGTTAGGACAGAAACCGCCGATCTCCCCTCTACTGGCCTAAATCTCCAGTCTGATGGATCTCCGAGACCTCCGCCACTTTCAGACCGTCGCCACCTTACTTAACTTTAACCGCGCTGCGGAACAACTGCATGTCGCGCAGCCTACATTAAGTCGGTAAATCAAAGATCTATGAAACTGGGTTTTATCTGTCTAAACGTGCCAGGCCATCTCAACCCGATGACTACGCTGGCGCGCCACCTTCAGTACCGTAACCACGAAGTCGTCTTCCTTTATTCGTCAGGTGCTGCCTGCCTACCGTTTGTTCCTGGTCCCGAGAAGGACCACTTTAACGAAAACAGACCAGCAGTGAGCAAAATGCAAGGGGAGGACGCCTTGCAATTTACCGCCCAAGTGGTGCTGGCTCAGACGGAGGCGATGTTAAAATCATTGCCGGCCATGGTACAAGCAAACGGCGTCGACGCCCTGGTACTCGATACCGGTCAACGCTATGCGGAATTGGGTGCGATGCAGTTGGGTATGCCGTATGTACACGTCTCGAACTCGCTACACCTCGACTTCTCCGGTTACACACCCCTCTGCTTGTACGGTTGGCCCCATGAGACGACTCCTGCGGCTCTAGCTAGAAACCGAGAAGGTGTCGCAAAGGTGGTTAGACTGCTGCAGAGCAGCAATGCAAGTATCAGAGCGCACGTGGAGAAGGCCGGACTGAGAATCGACTGGGAAAATCCCAGTTACACTCTTTCCCCATTAGCGGCAATCACCCAAGTTCCCAGAGCGTTCGACTTTGAGAGTTCTCATTGGCCTCCGCAGTTCCACCACACGGGTCCATTCCATGATGGCAAGGGCCGGGAGAACGTCGATTTCCCCTGGAAGCGATTAACCGGGGAACCGCTTATCTACGCTTCAATGGGGACGATACTGAATGGCCGGTTGGATGTCTTTCGCACCATTGTAGCCGCCCTCGCAAAACACAATGATTTGCAACTGGTGCTTTCGGTGGGCGACCAGGTCGCGCCCGAGCAGATCGGACCGGTTCCGAGCAATGCCATCATCGTAAAGCGGGCGCCACAATTGGAGTTGTTAAAGCAGACCTCGGTCTGTATTACCCATGCGGGATTGAACACCGTGCTGGAGTCACTAGCTCAAGGTGTCCCTCAGGTAGCCATCCCGGTAACTTATGACCAACCCGGCGTGGC